>VOFG01004536.1_pt1 | contig 74412 bp, 78 predicted proteins | sample 5384171 | NCBI WGS metagenome assembly VOFG01 (sample SAMN12384726, study PRJNA508395) | human gut metagenome | isolation source: healthy gut F | host: Homo sapiens
GATTTCACCTGACAGGCTTTCTGTCTGCTTGTCGTCAATCTTATCTGCACCAACGATAACGCGGAGTTCGCGTCCTGCCTGGATAGCATACGTCTTTGTTACACCCGGATAAGCCATTGCCAGCTGTTCGAGATCGTTCAGACGCTTGATATAAGCCTCTACGATTTCGCGGCGTGCGCCCGGACGTGCACCGGAGATGGCGTCACAAACCTGTACGATAGGAGCCAGCAGACTGGTCATTTCTGTTTCGTCATGGTGAGCACCGATAGCGTTGCAGATATCCGGTTTTTCTTTGTATTTCTCGGCAAGTTTCATACCCAGCAATGCGTGCGGCAATTCTGGTTCTTCATCAGGCACTTTACCAATATCATGCAGCAAACCTGCACGTTTTGCTTTCTTCGGGTTCAATCCCAGTTCTGAAGCCATCACAGCACAAAGATTGGCTGTTTCGCGTGCATGTTGCAACAAGTTCTGACCGTATGAAGAACGATATTTCATCTTACCGATGATACGGATCAATTCAGGATGCAGACCGTGAATACCCAAGTCGATAGTGGTGCGTTTACCCGTTTCGATGATTTCTTCTTCCACCTGTTTGCGTACTTTAGCTACCACCTCTTCGATACGGGCCGGATGGATACGTCCGTCAGTCACAAGCTGATGCAGGGCCAAACGGGCAATTTCACGGCGAACCGGGTCGAAGGCAGAAAGAACGATTGCTTCCGGAGTATCGTCTACAACGATTTCAACACCGGTAGCAGCTTCCAGAGCACGGATATTACGTCCTTCACGTCCGATAATACGTCCCTTGATTTCATCCGATTCGATATGGAATACTGTAACAGAGTTTTCAATGGCAGTTTCCGTAGCCACCCGTTGGATAGACTGGATAACGATACGTTTAGCTTCTTTGCTGGCAGTTAATTTAGCATCATCCATAATGTCGTTGATGAATGATTGTGCCTGCGTTTTAGCTTCTTCTTTCAGTGATTCTACCAGGCGTTCTTTGGCCTCTTCGGCAGACAATCCGGAGATTGCTTCCAGTTTATCGATTTCCTGCTGTTGCAGTTTATCGAGTTCTTCTTTTTTCTTGTCAACAATCACAAGTTGCGCTTCCAGGTTCTCTTTTACCGCTTCGGCTTCCATCTTTTTACGTTGGATTTCTTCCTGACGCTGGCTAAGTACCATTTCACGTTGCTTCAACTTGTTTTCCGCTTGCTGAATCTTCTGATTCCGCAATGCTACCTCCTTTTCAAGGTCTGCTTTCTTATTCAGGAATTTCTCCTTCACTTCCAGCAGCTTGTTTTTCTTAATTACTTCCGCTTCCGTCTCCGCTTCTTTCAGGACATTATCGTATTTGGATTTCAGTACATACCGGAATAGTATATATGAAAGGACTCCTCCTACGATGAAGCAAGCAATTGCTGTTGCTATTATTGCTATCATTCTACATTTAATTTAAGTATATAAATAAAAACGCACCGCCAAATATCAAAGCAATTATTTTTGCTTGGATATTGTGCAGTGCGTGGTTGTTTTATCTCTTATCAGCGAATAGCCGGTCGGGGATTTATTCTTCCTTAAAATAATCCTCCAGCAATTCTGTCAGTTCTTTTACCTTCTCCACATAGGGGCTGGTATCATTACGTTGCATCAATTGCAGTCTCTCCAACGAGAACTGATAGGCTACCATGGCAATAATTTTTTCGGGTTCCAGATTTTTATAGACTTCCCGATACTTATTAAGCCTGATATTTACCTGCTTGGCGGCTTCCCGTACCATTTGTTCTTCCTCACGGTTGATGGTTAACGGGTAGTTTGAGTCTGCTATCTGCAGGTTTATCTTTATTTTATCGTTCATACATCTTCTTCTTATTCATTCAACAAAGCGATGCATTTATCGACTTCACGCACTAATTTGGACAATCGCAGCTTTGTCTCTTTTACGTCGCTGCCGTTAAGGCTGATTGCCGTAGCTGTTTTTAGGTTTGTATAGCTGACTTCCAATTCATCGTATTGCGCTTGTACCTTCTCGTTTTTCAGCTTTTCATTTTCGAGAAGCTTCTTCAACTCGGCATTTTCACGCTTAAGTTCATCGTGCAAATAAATCAAATGCCGTAGTTGCGTTTCAAAGGAATTCAATAACTTTTTTTTCTTCTTCTGTCATCACTACACCAAAATTGTACACAAAAATACGATTAACTCTGATATTACAAAAACTTTTCGGGAGAAAATGTTCTTTTTCGTCTAAATTAGCTATGAACGGAGGGGAAAGTAGAGTATTGCATAGGAAGCAAATACAGACTGCTTATAATATTATGGTATATTTTAAATTAATGCGAATTAGTAATTGAAAATGAATTGTCATTCATTTTTGTACGATTCTGAATCATTACAAAATCGATTAAATTTTTCTACTGGGTATTTATTTTCAATCTTTCTATTTCTTCTTTCACCTTTTCTCTGTCTCTTCGATGAATAAGGAGTTTGCGGGTGAAGAGTAACAATTTCACCATCTCTTCACCTGTAGCGAGTAGTTTCAAAAATAGTTTCAAGGCTTGAAACAATCTGTTTCACACCGAGAAACACTTCGTTTCGCTACTTGAAACAAAGTGTTTCCCGCCTTGAAACTTTTAGTTTCAAACAAGGTTGAAACTAATTACGAAATAGCTTTACTAATTTTACTCAATGGTGGAATCTGGAGGCTGCAATTTGATTTGATTCACGATGAAGAGCAGGTGAAGGGGCGGCTATTCACCTACAAACTGCTTGTTTATCGGCCATACAGAAGAAAAGTGAAGGAGCTGGAAGAATTGGACGTATTATAGAGAAAGAGCATTGAATGATTCAAAACTGTATAAATCTGAATTCTTCTTTTTTTGTTGGTATCGTAAAAGATTACTATTCAGCAAACTTTTGTAACTTCGGTATGTTTTTCAGGAAAGTATTAAGATATAATATCTGGTAGATAAGTCATTAATATACCTCCAAACGTGGCGTCGATGCACGCATTTTGATTTCCGCATCCAACACGATTGAATGATTGGGAGATGCCGGATCTTTGATTTTCTCTAAAATAAGTTCGGCAGCTTTTTTCCCCATCTGGTACAAAGGCGGTTCTACTGTAGTCAATTTGGGATAGACTATGTTGGAAAGTTCGGTTCCTGAAAAACTGGCTACGGCGATTTCTTCGGGTATTTTTTTTCCAAGTTCTCTCAATCTGTTCATAGCTCCAATGGCCAATGTTTCCGTAAAAGCGAAAATAGCATTGAAAGGAATATTTCTTTCCACTAATATATCCGCAGCTTTTTTTCCCTTCTTCAAAAGTCATACCGGTTTTTATCAGCATATTATTCTTATCAAAAGGAATCCCGAATTTAGCCAAAGCGTCTTTGTATCCTCTGACACGTTCTATGGAGTTGTAAATATCGTCCGGTCCCTGTATATGAACAATCTGTTTGCGTCCGCTTCGGATCAGACTTTCTACAAGAAAGAATGACTTCATATAATCGTCCACTATTACCTGCGGAACTTCAAGTCCATAGGGAATACGATCATAGAACACCATAGGCATTCCCGCTTGCTGTAAACGAGCATATTCCTCCTTATTCCTTTTATAACTGCAAAGACAGATGATGATGCCATCCACCATGAATCCTTCCATCAGTTGCAGGTTCTCTTTTTTTTTTCCGGATCTCCTCCCGACTCTGCAATAATCACCTTTATATTTTTGGTGTGAAGCACTTCTTGTATGCCGTTTATTACTCGTGAAGCAAACGGCGTAACCATTTCAGGAACGATCACCCCACGGTATTGGTATGTCCGTATTTAAGGTTGATTGCTACAGGGTTTGGTCTATATCCCAATCTTTTAGCTGCTTCTATCACCTTTTCTTTCGTTTCTTTACGGATATTCTTGTCATCCCCCAATGCACGAGATACAGTGGAGACGGATATTGACAAATGTCGAGCGATGTCTTTTATGGTTATATACTTCATGCTGAATGATTGTTTAAATCAAAGCAAAGATATTGATTTCAAACAATAAATCCTAATATTGGAGTAAAATACGAATCCCATTTGCCTTTGTGTAATGCTTTTGTAACGTTTGCAGATTTTGGGAACGTTCCCGCAATCGTTTGCAGGCAAAAGAGTTAGGAAAAAACTTTTTTTCAAGCTCTTGTTCTTTATCTTTGCTACATCAACATGATGTCGAACTAAAGAAAAAGAACTATGAAAACACACCTCTTTTCTTATAAGTGCGGTCGAAAGCACATCAAAGTTTACCATCTATTTGAATTGGTAATAATTAAAGGATAAAAAACGGTCATGGACAAGAAAGTACGAAGTATAGAAATTTCGAAACGGGTTCCAATTGTGGGCAACTATGATGTAGTTGTCTGCGGTGGCGGACCAGCTGGTTTCATAGCGGCCATTGCGGCTGCTCGCAGTGGTGCGAAAACTGCTGTTGTGGAACAATATGGGTTTTTAGGTGGAATGGCTACAATGGGGCTTGTTACTCCTTTGAGTGTTTTCACCTATAATAGTGAAAAGGTGATAGGCGGTATTCCATGGGAATTTATCGAACGGCTGGAGAAGATGGGAGGCTGTATCATTGAGAAACCTCTTGGCAATGTAGCTTTTGATCCGGAGCTTTACAAGCTTTTATGCCAGCAAATGATGCTGGAAGCCGGCGTGGATATGTATATGCACTCTTACTTAAGCGGTTGCCAGGCAAAAGACGGCAAAATATCTTGTATCCTCTTTGAGAATAAGAATGGGACAGAAGCCATCAGTGCCGATATGTATATCGACTGCACTGGGGATGGTGACCTTGCCGCTATGGCGGGTGTTCCGATGCAAACTGATGAATGTAAACCGCTGCAACCTCTTTCCACCTATTTTATATTAGGAGGTGTGGATACAGATTCGCCCATGATAATTGATGCCATGCACCATAATAAACAAGGGCAGAATTGTCATTGCATTGCAGTTCGTGAGAAACTTTTGGCAATGAAAAAGAGAAGCTTGGTATCCCCGAATTCGGAGGTCCTTGGTTTTGCACCACTCTTCGTCCGGGCGAAGTAACGGTTAATATGACCCGTACTGCAGGAAATGCCATTGATAATAGAAATTTTACCGCAGCGGAATGTCGCTTACGGGAAGATGTATTTAAAATAGCACGAATCTTTAAAGAGAACTTTGAAGAGTTTAAAAACAGTTATGTGACGACCGTCGCCGTACATGCCGGTATTCGTGAGACACGTCGTATCAAAGGTGTACATACCATTACAGCAGAAGAATATGTGAATGCTTATAAATATCCTGATAGCATATCACGCGGTGCACATCCTATAGATATCCATGTGGCAGCAGGTGCGGAACAGAGCGTGACTTTCCTTAAAAAAAGCGGCGTATGTACCTTATCGCGCTCTTATAGCTGAAGATTTTTCGAATCTGCTCGTAGCGGGACGCTGTATTAGTGCTGATAAGACTTCCTTTGCGTCACTTCGCGTTCAGGCAAGTTGTATGGGGGTAGGACAAGCCGCAGGAGTGGCAGCCGCACAATGTATAAAGGCAGGTGTGACCGTACAAAAGGCTGATATTCACAATCTCATAGAGGAATTGAAGAAACTTGGAGCAATTATATAAAGAAGAACCAGAATATGGAACAGTTAGATTATATTATTATTTTACTCTACTTTCTCGGACTGATTGCCGTGAGTGTTGTGATGTCCCGGAAAATTAAAAACTCCGAGGATATGTTTATTGCCGGACGAAATTCTTCGTGGTGGCTGTCGGGAGTCTCTTCCTACATGCCTATCTTCTCGGCAAGTACCTTTGTCGTTTGGGGAGGCGTTGCTTATAAATCGGGACTTGTTGCGGTAGTTGTTGCACTTTGTCTTGGCATAGCATCGTTTATTGTCGGTAAATGGATCTCGGGCAAATGGCGGGAGCTACGTATCAAATCTCCGGGAGAGTTCCTTACCATCCGGTTCGGACATCGCACGGTAAGTTTTTACACGATTTCAGGAATTATAGCCCGTGCGGTGCATACGGCAGTGTCTCTGTATGCGGTAGCGGTTGTGATGTGTGCATTAATCAAAGTCGATGGTGGCAGTATTTTTGCAAGTACAGGTATGATGGGCGATTCACCGATGGGTTACCTAAGTATTTGGTGGGCGCTTCTTATCCTTGGTGCCATCGCTCTTGGATACACCATTGCCGGAGGATTTCTTGCGGTACTAATGACTGATGTAATTCAGTTCGGAGTACTTCTGGCCGTGGTTGTATTTATGATACCTCTTTCATTTAATGCAGTTGGAGGCGTAAGTGCATTTATTGATAAGGCCAGTGAGATACCGGGATTCTTCTCGGGCACATCTCCGACCTATACATGGGGGTGGCTTTTACTGTGGATATTTCTCAATGTGTCCATGATTGGCGGTGACTGGCCGTTTGTACAACGATACATAAGCGTGCCTACTACAAGAGACGCAAAAAAGAGTACTTATTTAATCGGAATTCTTTATATCGTCACTCCTCTCATCTGGTATCTTCCTACCATGATTTATCGTGTGATGGAACCCGGACTTGCGCTTGATTTGGATGCAACCACAATGACTTTCAACGGCGAACACGCTTATGTGAATATGAGCAAACTCGTGCTTATGAAAGGAATGGTCGGCATGATGTTGGCAGCGATGCTATCGGCTACATTGAGTAATGTTTCGGGCATTTTGAATGTATATGCCAATGTATATACTTATGATATTTGGGGACACAAAGAGAAAAACCGTCAGGCAGATGAGAAAAAGCGTATCAAGGTAGGACGTCTCTTCACATTTGTCTTTGGACTTGTGATAATTGCCCTGTCAATGCTCATTCCTTTTGCCGGAGGTGCCGAAAAGGTGGTAGTAACCCTTCTTACTATGGTGATGTGTCCTTTATATATTCCGTCGATATGGGGACTGTTCTCGAAGCGGCTGACAGGCAACCAACTTATTTCTGCAATGATTCTTACCTGGCTCGTTGGTATTATGGCTCGCGTCATAATTCCCGCCTCCGTTATTAGTCCAAGCCTTATAGAGTCAGTTGCCGGTTGTGTACTTCCTGTACTTATCCTTGCAATTATGGAAGTTTGGTCGGCACGTAAAAAGTATGAAGACAATGGTTATCAAGCCATTTGTGAATATACTGATCCTGAAGCCGATCGTGAACCGACATTAAAGGAGAAGAAAGCGGTATTAATCTATTCACATTTGGCTGTTAACTGCTTCTGTATTACCATTGGTGTCGTTGCGCTCTTACTGATAGGTCTGCTTATTGCCGGCGATCCGAAGACCCTTGCGGTCAAAGGAATTGTGATAGGAAGTATCGTACTGATGATTGCCATGATACTTGCTTATGTGATATACAGAATTATATATGCAAGACGTCTGAAAATGTCTAGCTAGTCAATTATTAATAACCCTAAATACTAATCAAATGAATCTAAAGATGTTATTGTTTGCAAGTGTGTCGCTTGTGCTTTTTGCATCTTGTCATAACTCGGATGATCCGTATATGACACTCGCGACAAAGACACTTGATGTAGAAGCAGAAGGTGGACTTTTCACTGTTGACCTTTCATCTAATGTCTATTACAGAGTCAATAATGACTGTCAGACTGATGGAAGCGATAGCCATTGGGCAGTTGTTGATTCGCATGAGACACAAGGTGAGATTACTAAGTTTACAATCAAAGTCTCTGAAAATTCATCGACTAGTTCACGTGTCGGTGCCATTCGTTTCATTGGCGATGATGTAACTCCTTTAAAGCTGGTTATTACCCAAAAGATGATTGTTCCAAAAGGTATCAGTCCTATCACCGAATCGATTGACGCAACTACAACAGAATCTTCGTTCAAAGTCTTTGGAGATAAGGAGTGGAAGGCTGTATGTACAGATGCGGATGTGACCGTTTCTCCTGCAAATGGGGTAGGCGAATGTGATATTAAACTTACTTTCCCGGAGAACAAGACATTTGCCAAAAGGACAATTAAAGTAACGGTAACCATCCAGGATGATACAGACTATACCTATACTCTTGTACAAGATGCTTTCTCGGGTATTTTGGCTGATTGGGACTTGAATAGTTTAACTGCCAACACAAGTGGAACATTTGCTGATGATGAGGCACAATCTGTATTCCCGGGAACCAATGGCAAGTATCTTGCTCCGAGTGCCGGAAGTGGTAAGATTGAGTATTGGGCATGTGACCGGACAGGTTATGTAGAGCAGAATGCCGTATGCAGCCGTGCCGTGGGTGGTAATGGTGACCCGTATGTATCAGGAGCTATTCCGGGTGATTATTGGTATGTCTATGGGGATATGAAAGGTACGACCATTCCTGCCGGTACCAAGATACACTTCTATTTTGTGACCAAATTAGGAACGATGTGTTCCAACTACTGGATGATCGAGTTCAAGGATGGAGAAGAATGGAAACCGGCTCTTCCGACTTCGACTCTTCAGGAAAGTGCGACAGAGACACTGTCGGGTGCACCTATCAATTACTCGGCAACTATTACCTACAACTTTGCGGGAATGTTGCTCGATGACAGAAACAATGGCGCATATATCCCTGCCGAAGGAATATTTACCACGACTAAGGATATGGATGAGATTGTGTTAAGATTCGGACAGGCAGGCCGTCTATGTCTTAATGGCGCCAAATTCGCTGGAAAGTATATAGACTGTACACACGCAAGCGGCCAGACACGTTTTTCAGCGCAACATCCGAGTAACCCTGAAACAGGTGAGGCAATCAGAGAATATAACGAACATGTATTGCTTGAAATCGTAGAATAAATAGTATGAAAAAAGTATATTAAGCCTGTTATTGGCATGTTTCCTGCAAATCAATCTGGCTTTTGCACAGAATGTAATGAAGGGTGTCGTTAGCGATGCCAATGGTCCTCTTGTCGGAGTGGTGATCCACGATAAAGACAATGCAAAAGGTACTACCTCCGATATGTCGGGAAAGTATGCGCTCAATGGCGCTGAATCAGGCCATACAATAGAATTCCGTTATCTTGGTTATGTGACCGAGACTGTGGTGTGGGATGGTAAAAGTGTAGTAAATATAAAACTTAAAGAGGATGCTGTACAACTTGAAGAGACGGTTGTTATCGGCTATGGATCTGTAAAGAAGAAAGATCTTACAGGTGCGGTCGGTGTAATCAACAGTTCGCTTATCGAGAAACAGAGCACGTCTCAACTTTCACAATCTTTGCAAGGACTGATTCCGGGACTGACGGTTACCCGTTCGAGCAGTATGCCGGGAGCGAGTGCTACGGTTCAGGTGCGTGGTGTGACAACAATGTCTGATTCGAGTCCGCTTATCCTTGTCGATGGTATGATGGTCAGTAGCCTCGACAATATAGCAAGCGAAGACGTACAGCAGATTACTGTACTTAAAGATGCAGCTTCTGCATCCATCTATGGTGCCCGTGCTGCTGCCGGTGTTATCTTGATAACGACTAAGGAGGCAACCGAGGGACAGCTTTCGATCGGTTATAACGGAGAGATTTCGTTGTCTTCTCCTACCGAATTTCCGAAATTCCTGACCGACCCTTATCACTACATGACAATGTATAACGAATGGTCGTGGAACGATGCCGGTAATCCTGCGGGAGGCGAGTTTGCCAACTATTCACAGGATTACATCGACAACTATGCTACCAACAACAGATATGATCCCATTCAATATCCTATCTATGATTGGAAAGACGCTATTCTTTCGAATACTGCTATGCGCCATAAGCACAACTTGACCATGACGTATGGCAACAAGGTAATCAAGAGCCACACTTCCGCTACCTACGAAAATGCCGACGCTATCTATAAAGGTTCAAACCACGAAAGAATCTCTATCCGTTCGCGTAATAATCTGAAGATTAGCGATAAACTTTCCGGTTCTATCGATTTCTCGGTACGTTATGCCACGAAAAATGACCCGACTTCCGGTAGTCCGATTCGTGCAGCTTATATGTATCCTTCCATTTATTTGGGACTTTATCCGGATGGCCGTGTAGGTCCTGGTAAAGACGGCAGTCTTAGCAATACGCTTGCCGCCTTATTGGAAGGCGGAGAGAAGAAGACTGTATCCAACACAATGACCGGTAAATTCTCGTTGAGCTATAAGCCCATAAAAGATTTGACCCTTACTGCCAATCTGACTCCTACCGTCGGAACTGTTTCGATCAAGGAGATGAAGAAAGCCATACCTGTTTACGATGCATACGAAACCGATGTTATGCTGGGATATGTTTCAGGATATACTTCCAATTCGCTAAGTGAAGAACGCCGTAACATCAAATCATTGGAGAAACAATTCATCGCTACATACGACAAGACCTTCAGCAAGGTACATAACTTCAATACCATGGTCGGTTATGAAGATTATAGCTATACGTATGAAACGATGTCGGGATCGACCAACGATATGTCTTTGTCTTCTTTCCCTTATCTTGATTTGGCGAACAAGAATGCTCTTGCCGTAGCCGGCAATTCTTATCAGAATGCATACCGTTCATTTTTTGGTCGTGTCATGTATAATTACGACAGCCGTTACTACCTCCAGCTCAATGCTCGTGAAGACGGATCTTCACGTTTTCACAAGGATCACCGTTGGGGATTCTTCCCGTCCGCATCGGTGGGTTGGGTCATCTCTAATGAGAAATTCATGCAAAACATAACCCCGATAAACTATCTGAAGTTCCGTGCCTCTATCGGTACTCTCGGTAACGAGCGGATTGGAAATTATCCTTATCAGACATACATTTCGTTCAATAATGCCATTATGTATGACAGTGCAGGTTCTACGCCCCAATCTTCGATGTCTGCCGCTCAACAGGATTATGCGTATGAGAATATCCATTGGGAGAAAACACAGAGCTGGGATATAGGTGTGGATGCCGCTTTCTTTAACAATCGTCTTGACTTTAGCGCAGACTATTATTATAAGAAGACAACAGATATGCTCTTGTCAGTGGCAATCCCGTCGTTTACAGGTTATTCGGCACCTGACAGGAATGTAGGTAAAATGCATACCCGCGGTTGGGAAGTGAAACTCGGCTGGTCTGACCGTATCGGAGATGTAAGTTATGCGGTAAGTTTTAATATCTCTGATTACAAGTCTATAATAGATAATCTTAATGGCAAGCAGCAGTTTAACAGCGATGGTACCATTATTACCGAAGGCGCAGAATATAACTCCTGGTACGGATATAAGACTGCAGGTTTGTTCCAGACCGCAGAGGAAGTCAGTGAAAGCGCTCTGCTTTCGGCTTCTACCAAACCGGGTGATGTGAAATATGTAGATGTCAGCGGTCCGGACGGCACTCCTGACGGAATTATCAATGAGACATACGACCGTGTAGTGCTTGGCAGCTCATTGCCACACTATCTATATGGAGGTTCTATTAGTTTGGGCTGGAAAGGTCTCTCTTTCTCCCTACTCTTCAATGGTGTCGGGAAACAACTTTCACGCCTCACCGAGAGTATGATTCGCCCTATGCAGGGACAATGGCTTCCGGCTCCGTCAGTCCTTCTGAACGACAATGGCAGCCGTAATTATTGGAGTGTGTACAACACTGCAGAACAGAACGCGGCAGCCAGCTATCCCCGTTTGAGTCATCAGGGCGGTGAATACAACAACTACAAAATGTCGGATTACTGGCTCAAGAGTAGTGCCTATATGCGTATAAAGAATATCAACGTTGGCTATACAGTTCCTAAAAAAATCGTCTCTAAAGTCGGAATCAAGGGACTTCGGGTGTACGTCAATATCGATGATCCATACTGCTTTGATAGTTATCTTTCGGGATGGGACCCTGAAGCAGGCGCTTCTACCTATATCACACGCACTTATACATTTGGAGTGGATATCAAATTCTAATGGAGTATGAAAAAATTACATAATATGAAAAAAATACATGTATTGATTTGCATGATAGCTCTTCTATCTGTAACTTCTTGTGTGAACCTCGATCTGAATCCTCCTTCAGCCGCATCCAGTGAAAACTGGTTCTCGTCACCGGAGGAAGTTCGAATCTCGTTGAACGATTTTTATCGCAGTACCTTCTTTGTTATAGAAGAAGGTTGGACGCTGGATCGTAATACGGATGACTGGGCGCAACGAACCAACATTTATACCATTGCGGCAGGTTCATTGAATGCGTCTTCTACAAGTAATCCTAACATCAAGACTGTTTGGAGTTACACGTATAAGAACATTAGTCGTGCCAACCGGATTTTGGAGGCACTCGACAAACTTGAAGGCAAATATTCCACCACTGAACTGAATACGCTTCGTGCCGAAGCCCGTTTTTTCAGAGCATTTGCTTATTCACGTTTGATTACTCTTTGGGGAGATGTTCCTTTCTACGTGACTTCGATTACTCCGGAGGAAGCATTTGAGATGGGGCGTACCGACAAAGCTGTCGTTCTGAAACAAATTTATGAAGATTATGACTATGCCGCAGAAAATTTGCCGGCCGCAAATAATAATAGCGGCGCCACCCGTGTAGATAAAGGAACGGCTTATGCTTACAAGGCGCGTACCGCTCTCTATCAACACGACTACGGGACTGCCGCAAAGGCTGCGCAAGACTGTATGGATCTAGAAGTATATGACTTGGCCCCTGATTATGGAGAACTTTTCCGCGACAAGACAAGAGGAAGCAAAGAAGTTATCTTCTCTGTTGCTCACTCAAGCGACCTTGAATTGGATGAAAACGGTAAACCTACTACACAGGCTATCGGTTCCTTTATTGCCCGTTCGGCAGGCGGTACACATAATGCGCAACCTTCGTGGGAACTTCTTGCTGTCTACGAAATGACGAATGGCAAGACGATTGATGAACCGGGCAGCGGTTTTGATCCTCACGATCCATTTGCCAACCGTGATCCCCGTTGCCTGGAAACATTTGCTGCTCCCGGCAGCCGTATCTATGGTATTGAGTGGAACCCTGCGCCAAACGCACTCGAAGTAATGGACTATACACAAAATCGTATGATTACAAACAAAGATTCCAAAGGCGGTTCAGATGCTTCCAACTGTGCTTACAATGGTTGTTGCCTGCGCAAAGGCGCGCAAGAATCATGGCGTACTACTTTGTATAACGACAACCCTGTTATTCTCATGCGTTATGCCGATGTCTTGTTGATGTATGCCGAAGCTAAGATTGAACTGGGGGAGATTGACGCTACTGTCCTTGCTTGCATCAACGATGTCCGTGCCCGTGCTTATGGCACCACCCGTACACAAACCAACGACTATCCGTCCATCACGACAACCGATCAGACAGCATTGCGCAAAGTGCTCCGTCGTGAGCGTCGTGTGGAGTTTGCATGGGAAAATCTGCGCTATTTCGACTTGCTTCGTTGGCATCAGTTTGAGAATGCTTTCGGACACAATATGTACGGATTTACCCGTACAGCCAACAGGGCAAAGGAATACTTTGCGGCAGGCAACTGGTTTTGGCCGGAGACTCCGACATTTGACAAAGACGGATTTCCTTCTTTTGAAGCGATGGCCGACGGAACCTATATCGTCCAGCATGGTGAACGTAAGTATGATGAGAAGATTTATTTATGGCCATTGCCAAGTGATGATGTATTGATAATGAATGGCAAACTTGTTCAAAATCCAGGGTACTAACTTTATTAAATAAATGATATTATGAGCATTGGAGAAATTTTATTGCGCAGTCGCTATCAACCATTGAAAAGGGTGTTGAGCTATGATGTATTCAACACCGGCTTTAACGGCTGGATGACATTGATGCCTAACTTTACGGAATATCCCGATTTTGATGTTCCCAAGACATTGGTCAATAAAGACCAGTGGCCACCGGTCATGCTTAGTTCCGCTACTTTCAGGTATCCGGGCACTCACGGGGCTATGTCCGGCACTTACTCTCTTAAACTTTCGACAAGACCTGTTGCCGCTCCTTATACGGAGATTCCGGCGGAAGGTTGTCTGGGACATGCCATTAAGCGGCTTTCGTTCTCTCGCCCGGGCTGCAAATATTTGCAGATAGAATGTTGGTTTACATACACGGCGGAGCAGGATGTGGTGGATGGCGGTGACCGTCCGCAACCGGGTTTGCATGAGAGTTCTATCCGCGATTTTGGTATGGGATTCGATGTACAGGAGGGTGGAAAACGTTACCATGTAGGAGTCCGCTATCTCAATGCAGTAGATGGCAAATTAATGCAGAAGTGGCAGTATGAACATTCCAATGAAGACATAACCGACCGCGATTGGGCTTATGGACTTGACGGAGACTGGTGTAAGAGGGGAGTCGATCCCTGGTGGTTCGGCCGCCGTTATCCTAATGGCGACCACGATGGATTCAAAGATTTGAAAGATGGTCATCAGAAACTCATTTACAATGAGACCGACTGTAAACTCAATTGGCAATACATGCGTCTGAAACTTGACACGGAGCTTCGTGAATATGTAGAGTTCCAATGTCAGGACAAAATTTGGGATATGCGTGGCATTGCGGCCGATACCGTTGACGGATATGGACGCATCGACAATCTTATCAATCCTCTTTTCTGGGTGGGTACTGATACCAATCGTCGTGTATTCTTTTATATAGATTCTGTTGTTGTTTCACAAGAATAAAAGGAGGAATGTAATATATGAAAATGTTTAATGATTCCCATCTTGAGGTAAAGAAGTTCTTTAAAGGTACTTTCTTCACTCATCCTTACGAGGCTGGTTGGGCAGATGAGGCTATATTTTTTGTTATGGTTGAGAAAATAGAAGGAGATCCCGTATTCGAAGGTCGTGTACAACTATCGCAAGACGGTATACATTGGGCTGACGACGGTAGTGATCCTGTAATCTTCAAAGGACTTGGCCAACATATTATAAAGGTAAATTCAAATTTTGGTAATTATATTCGTCTTGCCGTCAGCATTGAAGGCGGAGAGATGTTTTTAAATCTTCATATAGCATGCAAAGGTTAATATTTATATTTAGTCTGTTCATCCTTGCGATTGTAGGATGCAGCTCCAATGAGTCTCACTCATTTTTGATTCGTCCGGATGGAGGTGGGGAAGATGCTGCCACTGAAATAGAGGTAGGTAAAACGATTCCTGCCTGGCAGGAGGGGGTGATGGATATTCATTTCATCAATACGACTACCGGTGAAAGCATGTTTGTAATATTCCCGGATGGTACGCAAATGCTTATCGATGCCGCAAGTTCGAGTGTTACAACCAACTCTAATAGTAATACGACCAATACCGGTATCCGTAGTCGTTGGGATCCGACTCTGACTTCTACCCGTGGTTCGCAGATTATAACTGATTACATTCGTAAGTGTATGGTATGGACAGGTAACAGTACGATTGATTATGCCGTACTTACCCACTTCCATAATGACCACTTTGGCGGTTATACTTCTTCCTTGCCAAAATCAGCTAATTCCAGTACTTATTCGTTGATAGGTTTTGCCGAGATTTTCGACAATTTCAAGATTGGTACGCTTCTCGATCGTGGCTATCCCGATTATAACTATCCGTTTAATATGGCGACAATGGCAGACAATGCTCCAAGTTGTAATAACTATATCAATGCAGTGAAATGGCATGTCGCCAATCAAAAGTTCGATGCTGCGATATTTAAAGCAGGGGCGAATAATCAGATCGTTCAGAAGTATAATCCTGCAAAGTATCCTACTGCAAAGGTGCAAAACGTGGCAGTGAATGGAGAGATCTGGACAGGTTCGGGCACTACCACAAAGAAGACATTCCCTGAACTCTCGGAGATTACATACGAAAACAGTAAGAACATTACCTCCAGTGACAATTGTCCGCCGGAGAATATAACCAGTTGTGTGATGAAAGTTTCGTATGGCAACTTTGATTTCTTTGCCGGTGGTGACCTTCAGTATAACGGACGTTCGAGTTATGCATGGAAAGATGCCGAATTGCCCTGTGCAAAAGTAGTAGGTCAGGTGGAACTGATGAAAGCCGACCATCATGGAACGAGCAACACCAATCAGGTGGATGCTCTGAAAGCACTCAATCCACAAACGATTGTTGTCAATTCGTGGGTAGATTGTCATCCCCGTACCGATATACTGAATTCGATGGAGACAACACTCCCTGCGTGTGACATGTTTATCACTAACTTCTGGCAAGGCGATCGCCCTAGCGGAGTAGACGACCGGGTTACGGCGGAAGAGGCTGCGAGAGTAAAGGGATATGATGGACATATTGTAGTTCGTGTGACCGATGGAGGAAACAAATACAGAGTTGTGACAATCACAGATTCTGACGGGGCAATGACTGTTAAGACTATTTCCGGTCCATATACAAGCAGATAATGAATACAAAATATTATGATGTAATAGTAGCAGGTGCAGGTCCTGCCGGGATATGTGCGGCTGTAGCCGCCGCCCGGCAAGGAGCACGTGTTGCCCTTATCGAAAGATACGGAGTCATTGGAGGTAACCTGACCGCCGGGTATGTCGGCCCTATTCTCGGTAGTGTAAGCAAGAACACGATGCGCGATGAGGTTTGTGCTATTCTTGGCGTCGAAGACAATGACTGGATTGGCGAACATGGAAATGCTCACGATTTCGAAGAGGCAAAACTTACATTGGCAGAATTTGTCGCCAGGGAAAAGAACGTCGATGTCTTTTTGCAATGTTGCGTGTCGGATGTTATTCGTGACGGAAAGGTGGTAAAAGGCATTAAGTGTGCAAGTAACGAGGGGACGCTCTGTTTTGAAGCCGCGGTTACGATTGACTGTACCGGTGATGCCATAGTATCTTTTCTTGCCGGTGCAAAAATAGAAAAAGGACGTGCTGACGGACTCATGCAGCCTGTAACCCTTGAATACACCATTGATGGCGTAGATGAGTCGAAAGGAATTATCTGCATTGGAGATGTAGACAATGTTCAATTGAATGGCGAGTGTTTTCTTGATTGGTGTAAAAAGAAAGCCGATGAGGGCGAACTTCCCCGGATGCTTGCTGCCGTGCGTTTGCATCCATCGGTCAGACCGGGTTGCCGTCAGGTAAATACGACACAAGTCAATAGAGTGGATATTACTTCGGTAAGCTCTATTTTCGCCGCCGATCTTGAACTTAGGCAACAGATACGCCTCCTGACTCAATTCTTGAAAGAAAATTTGCCGGGTTACGAAAACTGTAGAGTGATCGGAAGTGGTACAACAACCGGAGTGCGCGAAAGCCGCAGGGTGATGGGCGACTATGTGATCGATGCCGATGAAATGGCGGAAGGCTGCCGTTTTGCCGATGTGGTGGTACATAAAGCATTGTTCATTGTCGATATACATAATCCTGACGGAGCCGGACAGGCGGAACCGACCATCCAATATTGCAAACCATACGATTTGCCGTATCGTTGTTTTCTCCCGTTGGGCTTGGAAGGGCTTCTGGTGGCGGGACGGTGCATATCGGGTACTCACAGAGCTCACGCTTCCTATCGTGTCATGAGTATTTGCATGGCGATGGGAGAGGCAGTTGGTATTGCCGCTGCCATGAGTGCGTCGCAGCATTGTACTCCGCGGGCTCTCGATGTAGGAGAGTTGCAGAAACGGCTTGAGTCGTTAGGCGTAGAGCTGTTCGATTAACGTAGAACATAATCATACTTTAAATTTATAGAGCATACTTATGAAGAAGATCTATTTGTCTGTCGTGTGCTTACTGATCTCTATTCCCCTTATCGCCCAGTTGTATGTAGAGCCGGAGAAAGAGGTGGAGTGCTCTGTCTTCCTGGCAAAGGAAGGACGGGGGCGGGCACAGCAAGGACTTGAAATATGGGATGATTACATATTCTCGTGCGAGGATGGAGGACACGTGAATATCTATGATTTCAAAAGTGCCGATCCGAAACCTGTGGCAGGCTTTGAGTTGGCGTCCTCCCATCCGGACAACCATGTAAATAATGTATGCTTTGGCGTCGAGACAAAACGCGGAGCATCGTTTCCTCTCTTGTATATCACAAACGGGAAGGTAGGAAGCGAGTTGGAATGGTTGTGCTTTGTGGAGAGCATCACCCGTCGTGGAAAACGTTTTAGCAGCGAAATCGCACAGACAATTGAACTCGATGGCTCGAAATGGGCGGAGAAAGGGTATGTCTCCATCTTTGGAGCGCCAAGCTGGCTGGTCGATCGGGAACGGGGCTTTATATGGATATTCTCGGCGCGTAAACGTACTGTGGCGAAGGTGACAAAGCATGCATGGGAAAACCTGTATGTCGCCACCAAATTCCGCATACCGTCGTTGAGTGAGGGTGCAAAGGTGCGCCTCGATGAAAATGACATTCTCGATCAGGTGGTGTTCCCCTATGAGGTATGGTTCACGCAAGCGGGCTGTATGCATGATGGTAAAATCTATTTCTGCTTCGGAGTTGGGAAACAGGATGACAGCCGTCCTTCCTGCATCCGGGTGTACGATACGGATAGGCGGACAATTACTGCCCGGTACAATGTGCAGGAACAGGTTATTTACGAACCGGAAGATATTGTGGTCAAAGACGGAGTTATGTATGTCAATACCAATACGAATGCGAAAAAGACGTCTGATCTTCCTTGCATATTCAAACTCTCTCTTCCGAAAGAAAAGCCGGTGGCCGAAAATCCTCTCGACGAGATACGCAGGGATCCGGAACGTGCGGGCGGCGTGTATTATGTGACCGATCTTTCACATCCGGTTACGCCGGCGCCCAAAGGATATACGCCTTTCTATATAAACGGCTATTTCCGGCACGGAGCGCGTCAGATAGACGATGAGGTGACTTATCCTACCATATACGGCGTATTGGAGAAAGCTCATGCCACAAACAACCTTACCGATTTTGGGAAAGCCCTGTACGAACGTCTTGAACCGTTCAAGAAGAATGTGTTTTACAAAGAAGGCGATCTGACACAAATCGGTTATCGTCAGACAAGGGAGATAGGCCGGAGGATGGTACAAAACTATCCGGAAGTATTTGAAGGCCATCCCTATTTGAAGACTAACGCAACGAATGTGCTTCGGGTGGCGGCCACCATGCAATCTGTAAATTCGGGCATTTTGTCGCTACGCCCCGGGCTTGAGTGGGCGGAGATAGACAACTCCCGTTCGTTCCTTACCACACTGAATCCATACGGTAACGTATGTCCCGGCAGGAGTCCGCTTGATAAATATATACTTGGTAAGGAAAACAGTTGGTATAAAAAATATCGTTCATATATAGATGAAAAGTTGGATGTGGATGCTTTTTTTAGAAGACTGTTTATAGATGTTACACAAGTAGAAAGTGAATATGACAAGTACGACCTGATCCATCGCTTCTGGTTAATGGCATCACTGATGCAATGCCTCGACCGCCAAGTGCCTATATGGGATATCTTTACAGAAGAGGAAATATTGGCTTGGGCGGAAATCGAGAACTATAAGTATTTTGCGCAGAAAGGTCCTGAACCGGTATCTCACGGGCGTAGTTGGGGACTTGCATCCCGCACGTTACGCCATTTGTTAGACGAATCTGCCGAAGATCTGGTGCGCAAGCGTCATGGTATCAATCTCAACTTCGGACACGATGGCGTTCTGATGGCCATCTTGACAAATCTGCAAGCCGGAACGTGGGCGCGGGAGGCTAGTAATTCCAAAGAAGCGTTGCAGAGTTGGAAGTATTGGGATATTCCGATGGGGGCGAACCTTCAGATGATCTTTTACCAATCAAAAGACAATCCGGACGTTTTAGTTAAGTTTATGCTGAATGAAAAAGACCTCCGGTTGCCGTTGGAAGTGGTTGAAGCATCTTATTACAAATGGAATGAGGTTTATAAATTCTATATAGAACATTGCGACAAGGTGGAAAAATCACTTGCCGAAACATTGAAATTATCGTATGAAGACTTTTAATTATAATCGTGCTGAAATAAAGGCCGGAATAGTACATTTCGGTGTTGGAAACTTCCATCGTGCACATCTCGAAGCTTACACAAATTTATTACTTGAAGATCCGTCACAAAGATGCTGGGGGGTATTCGGAGCTATGATTATGCCTACGGACGGGGTATTGTTCAACGCCCTCAAGAAAGATGACGGCATATATCAGTTGACGACATGCAGCCCTTCCGGCGAACAGGATAGTATGCTGATTGGTTCGCTTGTAGAACTGGCATGGGGGGAAATAGATAGTGAGCCTATCATCGCTAAAATAGCATCGGAGGAGATAAAAATTATCTCTCTCACCATTACCGAAGGGGATATAAGGTTGACTTTAACAAGTCGCGCAGTGTGTTCTGGTATGTAGCCGAAGGACTTAAACGTCGGATGGAGAAAGATTTGCCGATTACGATTCTTTCGTGTGACAACATGCAGATGAACGGCAATGTCGCCAAATGTGCGTTTATGTCATACTTCGAAGCGAAATATCCCGAGGTGGCAGCGTGGGCGAAAAAGAAAGTGACGTTCCCGAATTCGATGGTAGATCGAATCACTCCCGTAACAAAACCGGGTAAGGTTACAGATGTGTGTTGTGAAGACTTTATACAATGGGTGATTGAAGATAATTTCATTGCAGGCCGTCCTGCATGGGAGAAGGTGGGAGTTACATTCACCCATGATGTGACCCCGTATGAAATCATGAAATTAAGTCTTCTCAATGAGTCACATACTCTTCTTTCTTATCCTGCCTATATGGAAGGATTCAGGAAGGTCGATGCTGTAATGGCAGACGAGAGGTATCGTGCAATGATAAAGCTGTTTATGAACAGGGACGTTACTCCTTATGTTCCGGTTCCCGAAGGCGTTGACCTTGAAGCGTATAAAGACCAGCTTATCGAACGATTTTCAAACAAGGCGATCAGCGATCAGGTATCACGGCTTTGTGGCGATGGCATTGCTAAGTTTGCCGTTTATGTGGTACCCATACTCAAACAGATGTTGCAGGATGGGAAGGATATTTCGATAGAGGCTTTCCTGATAGCTGTTTATTGCAAATACCTGATAGGTGCGCGCACCGAGTCCGGTGAAAATATAGCTATCTCCGAACCTCACATCACCCCGGCGGACAGGAAGTTGATTTCGGGAGGATCGCCGGCCGAGTTCTTGAAGATATCACCTTTTGTGTCATTGGGATTGGACAAATACCCTGTGTTTATGGAAAAGTATGAGCAGTTTTATGCTATGCAGGTAGCAGAAGGATTGAAGGTCTTATTACAGTAAACAACTAAAAAATACAAGGCAATGAAGAAGTTTTTCATAACGGTTGTTCTGTCGCTTTCGTGCGTATTGTCGGTTTCGGCACAAAAACAGACGGAGGCGTCAACGCTTAACCTGATAGGTAAGCCGTTTGAATCGACTCCCAATCCGTATCATAGAGTCGATACATTGGTTTATAAAGGTTTTAACAGGACGGAGAACCGACAACTCCGTTGCTCTGCCGGTATGGCTGTGTTGTTTAAAACGAACACGCGTAATATACAGATTACGACAAAGTGGGGATATGTATATTCGAGCCATTCAACCATGCCGATCTCTTATAAAGGATATGATCTTTATATCAAAAATGCAAACGGTCAATGGCAGTATGCGGCAAGCGGTTCATTGAAAGCGTATAAGGGCGAGAAAACCGAGACATTCACGCTCATTGAGAATATGGATGGTACGATGCACGAATGTATGATGTATATGCCGATGTATTCGGAGGTCATTTCTTGTAAGATAGGGATAGATGACAATGCTGTTATCGAACCGTTGAAGTCCGATTTTCGTCACAGGATAGCGGTATATGGCTCTTCGTTTACGCAGGGAGTGAGCACGGATCGATCCGGTATGAGTTATCCCATGCAATTTATGCGTAATACAGGTCTTCAAGTCGTGTCGCTCGCAACAAGCGGACGTTGCCTGATGCAGCCTTACATGCTCGATGTTCTTGCGGAAGTCAAGGCTGATGCCTTTATATTCGATACTTTTTCAAATCCTGACGCAGAACTGATAAGAGAGCGCCTGATGCCGTTTATCGATCGGCTTATAGCGGCACATCCAGCTACTCCGTTGATATTTCAGCGTACTATCTATCGTGAACGACGTTCATTCGATACAGTTCTTGATGCGAAAGAACGGGCTAAGGCGGCAACCGTAGAGGAGTTGTTTGCGAAAATCCTCACGAACCCGAAATATAAAGACGTTTATCTGATTACGCCTGATGCTTCCGATGCGCATGAAACATCGGTCGACGGAACTCATCCAAGTAGTTATGGATATGCACTTTGGGCGAAGTCGATAGAGACTCCGGTAATAGAAATTTTAAGTAAATATGGTATAAAATGAGACAAGCGGTATTAGTAGAACCAAAACATATTGAATTTCGTGAAGTTGAGGCGCCTAAGGCGTCGGACCTGAAAGAACATCAGGTGCTTCTGAATATTAAGAGAATTGGTATTTGTGGAAGTGAGATACATTCTTATCACGGATGTCATCCGGCAACTTTCTATCCGGTAGTTCAGGGGCATGAATATTCGGCAGTGGTGGTTGCTACGGGGGCGGCGGTTACGATCTGTAAGGCGGGTGACGTTGTCACCGCACGTCCGCAACTCGCGTGTGGGAAGTGCAAGCCTTGTCAGCGGGGAGAGTATAATATTTGTGAAGAGCTAAGAGTGCAAGCTTTTCAGGCAAATGGAGCTGCGCAAGACTTTTTGTGGTTGATGATGACAGGGTTGCGGTGTTGCCTGAAGGTATGTCACTTGATTATGGGGCTATGATAGAACCGGTGGCAGTGGCTGCGCATGCAACCATGCGTGGCGGGGACTTGAAAGGTAAGAATGTGGTTGTATCGGGTGCCGGAACGATCGGTAACCTCGTGGCACAGTTCGCTAAGGCAAGAGGAGCCAAACGGGTTCTTATTACCGATGTAAGTGATTTCAGGCTTGAAATAGCTCGTAAATGTGGTATAGTAGATACGCTCAATGTAGCTAAGACGCCGCTCAAAGAAGGAGCGAAGAGGCTTTTCGGGGATGAAGATTTTCAAGCTGCGTTTGAGGTTGCCGGAGTTGAGTCGAGTATTCGTTCGCTTATGGAGTGTATCGAAAAAGGGAGTACCATCGTTGTAGTGGCGGTATTTGGCAAGGATCCGTCGCTTAATATGTTCTATTTGGGAGAGCACGAACTGAAGGTGAACGGAACGATGATGTATCGCCATGAAGATTATCTTACGGCTATCGATCAGGTAAGTTCGGGAGCTATCCATCTCGAACCGCTTATTTCGAATCATTTTCCGTTCGAGCAGTATGACGAGGCATATAAATTTATAGACGAGAATAGTGCAACATCCATGAAAATAATTATTAAACTATAAAACCATGAAAATAATAGGTATAGGAGAAGTTGTTTGGGATTGCTTCCCGGAAGGTAAGAGACTCGGTGGAGCACCTATCAATTTCTGCTTTTTTGCGAAGGAATTGGGAGCAGAATCATATCCCGTTACGGCAATAGGTGAGGACGAACTCGGTGATGAAACATTTGCGGTGCTTAAAGAGACCGGACTTGATTTAGGATATATTTCCCGTAATATTTTGCCGACAGGTAAAGTGCTTGTGTCGTTGAATGAGGCCGGTGTACCGCAATATGAGATTGTTGAGAATGTTGCTTGGGATGCTATCGAGTGTAGTCCTGCGACCATGAAACTTGTCAGCGATGCAGATGCTGTTTGTTGGGGCTCTTTGGCACAACGAAGTGAAAAGTCACGTGCTGCAATTTTGAGACTCATAGATGCCGTGCCGGATACCTCTTTGAAGGTCTTCGATATTAATATCAGGCAACATTTTTATTCGACAGACTTGATTGTGGAGTCCTTGCAAAAGGCAAATGTCCTCAAATTGAATGAAGACGAATTGCCGTTATTGATCTCTCTCCTTTCCCTTTCGACTGATTTTGTGGAAGCTATCGCAGAACTCATTGTTCGTTTCTCGCTCAAATATGTTATATTCACACAAGGGGCAGTACGTAGTGGCATATATGATGCAAGTGGGGAAGTGTCATCCATAAACACACCTAAAGTCGAGGTGGCCGATACTGTAGGTGCAGGCGACTCGTTTACTGCTACCTTTGTTGTGAATATACTTAGAGGGGCGTCGGTCGCTGAATCACACCGCAAAGCGGTAGATGTATCGGCATATACTTGTACACAAAGGGGGCTATTAATCCGTTGCCGGATAGTAAAAAGTAATCTCTTTTGATTGCATTTTATAGATAACTCGAGTTAAATAGTTATTTTTGCAGAAATAACTGATTTTTACGAAATAAAGGAACCCATGTTGAAAATATTAGTAACCTACGCCGTACAAGGCGAATTTGTAGAACTTAAATGGCCGGATATAGAACCTTACTACGTTCGTACAGGCATTGGTAAAGTGAAATCAGCCTTTCATTTGGCAGAGGCAATCCGTCAGGTACAACCGGACTTGGTGCTCAATATCGGAAGTGCCGGGACAGTCAACCATCAGGTAGGAGATATTTTTGTCTGTCGAAAGTTTGTAGACCGTGATATGCAGAAAATGAAAGAGTTCGGATTGGAGTGTGAGATCGATTCATCAGCTTTGCTCGAAGAAAAAGGTTATTGCACGCATTGGACAGAACATGGAATCTGCAATACAGGAGATGGCTTCCTCACCGAGTTGACTCACGTTAGCGGAGATGTTGTAGATATGGAAGCCTATGCACAGGCATTTGTCTGCCGTTCAAAAGAAATTCCGTTTATCTCCGTGAAGTACGTGACCGACATAATTGGACAGAACTCCGTGAAACATTGGGAGGATAAACTTGCCGATGCACGGCAGGGGCTATCGCATTACTTTAACGTCTTGAAAGAAAGAATATGATAGGTGACTCCTGCCGCTATCAGTCCCAGAAGAATCTTCACCCATATAAAAGGAATCAGGAAGAAAATGCAATAAAGCATCGTTCCCCACATTAATACGAGAGAAATTATTTTGGCACGGAGAGGAATCGCCTTGTTTTCGCGGAAATTACGGATGTAAGGACCGAAGTGCCGGTGATTCAGTAACCAGTTATATAATCGTGGCGAACCCTTGAAATAAAGTGCGGCTGTCAGTAACAGAAAAGGGGTAGTGGGCAGTAACGGCAGAAAGATGCCGAGAATGCCGAGTGCGAGGGATATGCTTCCTAAAACAATATATAGAGTTTTCATGCGGCAAAGATAGTGCAAAAAAAGGAAAAAAATAACACTCTTTGCTGGATGAAAACTCTATTTTATATTACCTTTGCCGTTGCATCGAGGTGACATTAGATGCGTGTAACTATTAAAATACATACACTCATGTTTACAGTAATCAAACGTTTGGAGATATCGGCTTCACATAAGCTGGTGCTCCCGTATCGCAGTAAATGCGCCAGTCTACACGGTCACAACTGGATTATCACTGTCTATTGCCGTTCCTCACGGCTCAACTCCGAAGGAATGGTGGTAGATTTCACCCGAATCAAAGAAGTAGTCACGGAGAAACTCGACCATCAGAATCTCAACGAAGTACTCCCATTTAATCCCACAGCGGAGAATATTGCCCGATGGGTTTGCAAGCAGATTCCGCAATGCTATAAAGTAGAAGTGCAGGAATCGGAAGGAAACATAGTCATCTACGAGAAAGATCCCGTCGGCGCAGAAGGACAAGAATAGCAAACCAAACAAATTTTGATGATGAGAAAGATTAATGAAATCTTTTACAGTTTGCAGGGCGAAGGCTACCATACCGGAACTCCGGCTATCTTCGTCCGTTTTTCCGGATGCAACCTGAAATGTAGTTTTTGCGACACACAACACGAAGAAGGAAAGATGATGACCGACGATGAAATTATCGCCGAAGTGAAAAAATATCCTGCCGTCACCGTTGTCCTTACGGGCGGCGAACCTTCCTTATGGATAGACGATGAATTGATCGACCGTTTGCACCAGGCAGGCAAATATGTGACTATCGAAACCAACGGTACACGCCCCCTGCCGGCAACTATCGACTGGGTGACCTGCTCTCCCAAACAAGGGGTGAAACTTGCCATCGACCGGATGGATGAAGTGAAAGTAGTCTACGAAGGACAAGATATAAGTATTTTTGAACTACTTCCCGCCGAACATTTTTTCCTCCAGCCTTGTTCTTGTATTAACACTGCTTATACGGTGGACTGTGTAATGCGACATCCCAAATGGAGACTCAGCCTGCAAACGCACAAACTAATCGACATCCGTTGAACGAAATAGACGGGTGATGCGGAAGAAGCTTAAATTATTACAAAATATAGTATGAAAGTAGGTTTGTTTATTCCTTGTTATATCAATGCTATTTATCCCAATGTAGGGGTGGCATCGTATAGACTATTGAAAAGTTTGGGAGTAGACGTCGATTATCCGTTGGATCAGACTTGTTGCGGACAACCGATGGCAAATGCCGGTTTTGAAGGTGAATCGGCGAAGTTGGCGCTCCGTTTTGACGACCTGTTCCGGGAGTACGATTATATCGTCGGTCCTTCCGCCAGTTGTGTGGCATTTGTGAAAGAGAATCATCCCGGTATCTTGGAGAAAGAAGGGCACGTTTGCCAGAGTGCGGGAAAGATTTATGATATTTGTGAGTTCATTCACGATGTCTTGAAACCTTCCAAAATTCCTGCACGCTTTCCTCATAAAGTCAGTATTCACAATAGCTGTCATGGGGTACGCGAACTGTTGATTTCCGCTCCCACCGAACTGAACATCCCTTATTACAATAAATTGCGTGATTTGCTCGATCTGGTAGAAGGCATCGAAGTATTCGAGCCCAGCCATATTGACGAGTGCTGCGGCTTCGGGGGAATGTTTGCCGTAGAAGAGCAGGCGGTATCCGTCTGCATGGGACGTGATAAGGTGAAAGACCATATGGCTACCGGAGCCGAATACATTGTCGGGGCGGACAGTTCCTGCCTGATGCACATGCAAGGTGTCATCAAACGGGAGCATCTGCCGATTAGAATTATCCATATAGTAGAAATCTTAGCGTCGCAATCATGAGTACCAGACATTCAAAGGCTGCCGAGAAATTCTTGCAGGACAGCAAAATGGCAGCATGGCATAATGAAACTCTTTGGATGGTCCGTGCCAAAAGGGATAAGATGAGCAAGGAAGTTCCCGAATGGGAGGAACTGCGCAATAAGGCTTGCGAGTTGAAACTATACTCCAACAGCCACCTCGAAGAACTTTTACTGGAATTTGAGAAGAATGCCACCGCCAACGGAGCAATCGTTCATTGGGCGAAAGATGCCGATGAATATTGTGCCATTGTCTACGAAATACTGAATGAGCATAATGTCCATCATTTCATCAAGAGCAAATCCATGCTCGCCGAAGAGTGTGGATTGAATCCTTTCCTGATGGAGCGGGGCATCGATGTCGTAGAGTCCGATTTGGGCGAACGTATTCTGCAATTGATGCATCTCGAACCGAGCCATATCGTACTGCCCGCCATCCACATCAAACGGGAACAGGTGGGCGAACTTTTTGAAAAGGAGATGGGTACGGAAAAAGGAAACTTTGATCCTACCTACCTGACTCATGCCGCACGTAAGAACCTGCGTCATCTTTTCCTGAATGCCGAAGCCGCCATGACGGGCGCCAACTTTGCCGTAGCCTCTACCGGTGATATCGTGGTCTGTACCAATGAAGGAAATGCCGATATGGGGACTTCCTTCCCGAAACTGAATATCGCCGCCTTCGGTATGGAAAAGATTGTGCCGGATTTGGACGCGTTAGGCGTGTTCACCCGATTACTCGCCCGTTCGGCCACCGGACAACCGGTGACAACATATACCTCTCATTACCGCCGTCCCCGCGAAGGCGGTGAATACCATATTATCATCGTGGATAACGGCCGCAGTACCATACTTTCCAAGCCGGACCACATCAAGACACTGAACTGTATTCGTTGCGGTGCATGCATGAATACCTGTCCGGTATACCGCCGGAGTGGAGGCTACTCTTATACGTACTTCATCCCCGGACCTATTGGCATCAACTTGGGTATGGCTCACGCTCCGGAGAAGTATTATGATAATCTTTCAGCCTGTTCTTTGTGTATGTCCTGCTCTGATGTCTGTCCGGTGAAAGTAGATTTGGCCGAACAGATTTACAAATGGCGTCAGGATTTGGACGGACTGGGAAAGGCGAATACCGGAAAGAAAATCATGTCCGGCGGCATGAAGTTCTTAATGGAGCGTCCCGCACTGTTTAACGCGGCTTTGTGGGCAGCCCCGGTGATAAATGGCCTGCCTCGTTTCATGAAATACAATGATCTCGACGATTGGGGAAAGGGACGTGAACTACCCGAATTTGCAAAAGAGTCATTCAACGAAATGTGGAAGAAAAATAAAGTACAGGGAAAGGAGGAAACAAATGAGTAGTAGAGAAGAAATATTAGCCAGCATCCGCCAGCATACGCAGACGCGTTATGATAAACCGGATATTGCGGATATGAAACGATTGTCATATCCTGATAAGATAGAACAGGTCTGTGCAGTTAGCCGTGCGGTGGGCGGTACGGCTGTCGTGTTGGGAGAAGGAGAAGATGTAAATGCAGTCATCCGCCGGACGTATCCGGATGCGATGCGTATTGCCTCCGTCTTGCCAGATATTTCCTGTGCAACGTTTAATCCGGATAATCTGGACGATCCGAAAGAGTTGGACGGAACAGATGTTGCCGTAGTGAAAGGAGAAATCGGAGTAGCCGAAAACGGAGCCATCTGGATACCGCAGACGGTGAAATATAAAGCAATCTATTTTATTTCGGAGAAGTTGGTCATTCTGCTCGACCGGAATAAAATTGTAGATACCATGTATGACGCCTACCGTGAACTGGACGGACAGGAATATCAGTTCGGAACGTTCATCTCCGGTCCGTCAAAGACTGCTGATATTGAGCAGGCTTTAGTGATGGGAGCGCATGGGGCACGAGACGTGTTAGTGATATTAACCTAATGTTTCCGTGTTGATTATTCTAAAATAAATTTGGTTTCAAAACAATGGAGTTTTATATTTGTTAGTACAAACGAAATGGAGACTCTGTTGACGTTGTAAAAACAGGAGGTTGTGTCAAAACGTTGGCACAACCTCTTTTATATTTTACAGTTCTGCTATATTTTCTTTTTGGCTATGCTGCTTTTTTTCCTCATGCATTTGGCAACAAGTTGCTATATTCCAATTATATCGGGTTATAAATAGTCCCATAAACATATATTTGGCAACTGTAATGAGCCCCTTTCCTTCTTTTATCAGTTTAGCACACATTTTTTTGATATTAAAGGCTATAGCAAAGAAAGCAAAGTCCATTGTAACCTTGTCTTCTCCCACATGCCGGAATCTTCTGTATGCCATGTTGTATTTCATTTGTCCAAACACAGCCTCTGGTTCTATACACCTCCTGCCTCTATGCTTGATACCTTCTTCTGAGAGCAACCTTTCCCGTGCCTGCCGTTTGTATTGATTTAATCGGTGGTTGACTTCTATAATACGGTTCCCCCGAGCTTTAAAACAACTGCCACGCAAAGGGCAACCTTCGCATCTTTTTGCTTTATACCGGGCACTTTCGATGATGTATCCGCTCGCTGTCTTGTCACGTTTGGTTCCTATACGGTTCATGTGCTGTCCCATAGGACAAACGTAATAATCCTCTTGGGCATTGTAATGGAGACTTTCGGCATGGAACGGGTTGGGAGTATAACGAGGACGCTGTTCTTTATGGAAGTAATTGTACTTGATGAAGGCTTCTATCCCATTCTCCTGCATGAACCGGTAATTTTCTTCCGAACCGTAACCGGAGTCTGCCACACAGATATTCGGTAAACGGTTATAGCGGTATTGGAAAGAGTGGAAAAAAGGTATGAGGGTCAGTGTATCGGTAGGGTTGGGAAACAGACGGAAGTCTGTGATGAATTGGTTTTCAGTACCTATTTGCAGATTATATCCGGGTTTGGTCTGCCCGTTCTTCATGGCATCTTCTTTCATGCGCATGAATGTGGCACCAGGATCGGTCTTGGAATAGGAGTTGCGTTCTCCAAGGGTATCAAGGTGATTGTCGTATTCTATCAGCTTGTCACGATACCCTTCAAGTTCCATGACCTGCTTCTTCTTTTTGCGCAGGGCTTTCTTTTCTTCCTTATCCTTTGTTGCAGGCTGGTGTTCCAGGGCTTCTTTAAGTTCATCCACTATGTCAGAGAGCCTGCAGGGAGTAAACTCCACGGATGTGTCTTTTATAGAGTTCTCCTGTGCAATGGCTTCATCCACCTGCTCCAAGAGAATACGGATTTTATCCATTAGTCTCGTACGGTTCCGTTCGACTGTCTTGCGCCAGACAAAAGTATATTTGTTGGCTTTGGATTCAATCTTGGTGCCGTCGATATACTCCACATCAAGGCTGATGAAACCTTTATCGGCAAGGACAAGAACCAACTGGGTAAATACATTATTTATTTCCTCCTTTACACGGTTGCGAAAAACGGTTGATCGTGATAAAATCCGGATGCTCATTACCGGCAAGCCAAATATAATGAATGTCACGAAGGAGGTACTTCTCTATTTTACGGCAAGAATAGATATTATTCATGTAGGCGTAGATTATCACCTTAAGCATCATTTTAGGATGATAAGGACAACGGCCCGTTTCCTTATAAAGCTTCTTGAAACTCTCAAGATTGAGGTTGTCAATAACAGCATTCACGATGCGGACCGGGTCGGTCGCAGCTATGTTTTCATCAATTCTTTGTGGAAAAAGAACGGTTTGGTTGGGAATGTAAGGACGAAAATGTAACTTTGCCATAACGAAAAACTTTATACCTAAAGATACGAAAACTTTGGGTAATAACAAAGCCCGGGCTTGAGAAAGTCTGGGCTTTGCGCATAAAAAAAAGGCTGTGTCAGCGTTTTGACACAACCTCTTGTTTTATATAAACAGAGCTTCCGTTTGATGTAAATAGAGGCTCTGTTTGGATAAAGTCCGGCTTTCATCTGATGTAATAGAGTCTTTTGGAGAATATAGTCGAATGTCCTTTGATGTAAATAGAATATCTGTTTCTGTTTGTCCATAGTAGATAAATGAATTTGTAGGATAAGAGTAGTAAAACGTTTAATTATAAATTATATGTATGCCAATAAAGTAAAGAAAATAGCCGCCGTCCATGACCTTTCGGGAATGGGGCGCGTATCTCTGACCGTCGTCATTCCTATTCTTTCATCCATGGGGTTTCAGGTCTGTCCGCTTCCTACGGCTGTATTATCCAATCATACGCAATATCCCGGTTTCTCCTTTCTCGACCTGACGGACGAAATGCCGAAGATTATCGCCCAATGGAAGAAACTGGAGGTAGAATTCGACGCTATCTATACCGGATATCTGGGTTCTCCGAGACAAATTCAGATTGTTTCCGATTTTATCAGGGACTTTCGTCGGCCGGACAGTTTGATCGTTGCCGATCCGGTGTTGGGAGATAACGGACGATTATACACCAACTTTGATGGAGAGATGATAAAAGAGATGCGCCACTTAATCACGAAAGCAGATGTGATTACCCCCAATCTGACGGAACTGTTTTATTTATTGGATAAACCTTATAAAGCAGATAACACGGATGAAGAACTGAAAGAATATCTTCGTCTTTTGTCCGACAAAGGTCCGCAAGTGGTTATCATCACCAGTGTTCCTGTACATGATGAGCCTCATAAAACGTCTGTCTATGCTTATAACCGTCAGGGAAACCGCTACTGGAAAGTGACCTGCCCTTATCTGCCTGCACATTATCCCGGCACGGGAGATACTTTTACCAGTGTCATCACCGGCTCTTTGATGCAGGGAGACAGTCTGCCGATGGCGTTGGACCGTGCCACACAGTTTATCCTGCAAGGTATTCGTGCCACTTTTGGGTATGAATATGACAACCGTGAGGGTATTCTATTGGAGAAAGTGCTTCATAATTTGGATATGCCAATACAGATGGCTAGTTATGAATTAATATAAAAGATAAAGAGTTTTCACGGCTAAGAAAAAAGTCACACTGTAAAGATAAAGAATAAGGGCTGACTAAAAAGGACGGAATTGGTATAACCATCCCATCTGCGAGTGTACGTAAGTAGGGATGAAAAACAATTTCCCAGTCTTTTTAGTCAGTCCTTTTTAACGTTTACAAGCTTTTGTGTTTCAAATATTTCCATTAATTTTACCGGCATTAAAAAAAGGAATAATTATATCTAACTAATGACTCAAACACTAAAAACATCCGAACGTCTTGGAGTAGTGGATGCTCTGCGCGGATTTGCCCTTTTGGCAATTGTATTATTACATAATCTGGAGCATTACAATCTGTTTTTTATACCGGAGAATGTGCCTGCATGGTTACAGACAATTGATAAATATGCATGGGACATCCTGTTTTTCTTGTTTGCGGGAAAGGCTTATGCTACTTTCTCTTTGTTGTTTGGTTTTAGTTTTTACATTCAGTTTCACAATGCAGAGAAACGTGGTATAGACTTCCGCGGACGATTTGTCTGGCGGATGTGTTTGCTTTTCCTGTTTGCGCAGTTACATGCCTTATTCTATAACGGGGATATTCTTTTACTCTATGCGGTAGTGGGTTTTGCGTTGATACCCGTGTGCAAGCTAAAGGACAAAACGGTCCTTTGGATTGCCCTCATTCTGCTTCTTCAGCCTTATGAGTGGGGACGTGCCATTTATGCGATGATAAATCCAGACTATGTTGTATCAACCGGTCATTTTATGCCTTATGCTATGCGTGCACAGGAGGCAACTGCCAATGGTAACTTCTTCGAAGTACTCTGTTCCAACATCTCCGACGGACAATTATACAGCAATATCTGGCAAGTGGAAAATGGTCGTTTGTTTCAGACGGCTGCCCTGTTCATGTTCGGAATGTTACTGGGGCGCCGGAAATATTTAATAAAGAGCGAAGAATCCGTACGCTTTTGGAAGAAGATGTTGAAAGGTGCCGTCCTCGCATTCATTCCTCTCTATTGCCTGAAAACTTTTGTGCCGGACTTACTCACCAATCCGTCCGTACAAATTCCTTATAAGATTGCCGTTCCGTCCTATGCCAATTTTGCGTTTATGATTATCCTGGTTTCTATCTTCACCTTGCTTTGGTTTAAGAAAGAGAAAGGATATGGCTGGCAAAGTCTGCTGATTCCTTACGGTCGTATGAGTCTGACAAATTACATTTCCCAATCTATTATGGGGGTAATCATCTATTATGGATTCGGATTAGCTATGTACAAATATGCCGGAGCAACGGCAAGTCTGCTGATTGCATTGCTCATCTTTACTGTTCAGCTGATATTCAGCCGTTGGTGGCTTGCCCGTCATAAACAGGGACCACTCGAATTCTTATGGCGTAAGGGTACTTGGATTTAGTGACTTCCCACTATTCGAATTTGACAGTTACTTCTGCAAGTTTGTTGCCGTAAATCCAGTCCGGTCCCTCCTGGATCAGGCGGATTGCTTCCTTATCAGCAGACTCGCAAAGGCTCTCTTTTACTTTGATGTAGAAGGGACGCCCTTCTTTATTAACAAGGAAAGTTAATACAACTTTTCCTTTCACTTGTGCGCACTTTTCATCCGCCGGACGAACGAGATTCTCTTTCAGGTATTTCTGATAGCTACGTTTACCGATGACAGGTTGCGGAGTGATCTCTTTCTCTGCCTGTTCCTCAACCTTCACAACACTTCCGAGGGTTGTTGACTTCTTATTTTTCTTAGCGCCATATCCCACTACCACCACTTCATTGAGTGTCTGTTTGTTTTCGTTCATGGCAATGAGCATCGTCCGGCTGGTATCTACCCGGATTTCTACCGGATCATATCCGATATACTCCGCTGTCAATCGTTTCTTATCATCCTTTTTGACTAACGAAAATTCTCCATTCATATTTGTGATGGTTCCGATATTCGTTCCTTTATATGTCACACTGGCTCCGATAAGCGGTTCTCCTTTTTCGTCGGTCACTCTCCCTTTAATCATGTTATTTTGAGGAAGGATAGTCGCTACCTTAGCCATCTTCATTTTCTTATCTGATTCAGATTCGAAAGTATCTATCGTTGCTACTACTTCTTGCAATGCAGCAGTCTCTTCCGAGACTTCTTCCATCATCGGCACAGCTGCCACAGGCGCACCTTGTGGTTGCGAAGTCGTTTGGATTTTGGCAATCATATCTTTCTTATCCGCTTGTCTCGCAGTAATTTCGGAAATAGGAGTGGAATCCGTTTTTACCTTTGTAGTAGCTAATGCGATTTCCTTTTGCGGAGTTGCGGGAACTGTTGGAGTGGCAGGAATTGCCGGAGTTGGTGGAGCTGCGGGTTTAGCCAACTTTGTGGAAACACTCTCTTCCGCAATGAACACTTCATCTGTCATGCTCTTTTTCAGGAACAGGAAATAACTGCTGATACCGAATCCGATAATCAGACACGCAGCAATGCTCCAGGTGATAGCATAAGTGTTCTTTTTCTTTGCTGAATGAGCAGAAACCTGCATCCGCAGTTTCTCGATCCGTTGTTCGTGATTTCCCTCCACCTGGTTGTATCCATCCATAGCATCGGCCAGGAAAGGGTCCTGCATCGACTCTTTCTCCAGTCGATGTGCCTCTTTTCCTTTGCGGAGTCCTCGTATGTAGTCTAATAGTTTCATAGGGCCTGTTTCTTGATACAATTTTTTAAGTTTCGCTTTCCGTTTTGGATATAGCTTTTCACATTGTTCAGAGTAAATCCGGTCTGTTCCACAATGTCGGCATACGACATTTCCTCTAAAAAGAAACGCGTAATACTGGTCCGTTGTTCTTCGAGCAACTTTTCGAGACAGTGATGTAATGCCTTCAGTTGTTCCTCCGAACTATCCTCTTCACTTAATAGATGCAGAAATTCGTCGGATTCCATAATATTAATCGTGTAATCTAACGGAATTTCTTTATTCTCCTTTCGCAGAAGTTGCAAGCAATGATTTTTTGCCACCCGGTAGAGCCAGGGCTTGAACACTTTTATCTCATAATTTCCCAATTTAGGCAATAAATCTTCAAACAACTGCATGACCGCTTCCTGTGCACGGTCTTCATCATGCAGATATTTCAGGCAAAGTCCGTATAGTAACGGGATATATCGGTTATATAATTCGCCGAAATATTCCGTATCACCGGACTGAGCGTAATGTGTGAGTAGCTCCTCGTCCGATAGTTTGGATATGGTTCTTTTAAAAAACAATGCCTATTCTTCTTCGTCGTCAATAATGACTTGATATTTTTCTTTCATTATTTCAAAATCATCTGCAATCTGGTCTAATATTTCATGCGTATCCGTACTCTTTACCAATGCGGGCATACCGTAATAGATAGATGCCTTATATGGCAACAGTATCATTTTTCCTTTGGGCAGAGAACGTCCCATGCCGGTCATGAAAACCGGTATATATTTCAGTTCCGGTCGCAGAGACAAGATACGGGCTATGCCGGACTTTATTTTTCCCATTTGTTCGGGCTTCCCTCTTGTACCTTCGGGAAAAAGAATCAGTGAATATCCGGCGTCGATGGCTTCAAGCATCTTACGGATCGGATCATGCTCCGAATCTTTTTCTCCTTTTCTTCTGATGAGAAGGGTGTTGATGAAAAAGTTGCTGATGGAAGCCTGAAAGCGGGTTTTCCCGAAATAATCTTCTGCTGCTACGGGTTTGACTTTCCATAAAAGTCCTCCGGGCAGGGAAGATAACAAGCTTAGGGTGTCCAGATGGCTGTTGTGGTTGGCAAGGATGATGAATTGCTTTTCCTTTTTGAGGAACTGGCAATCGGTGAACTGAACTCCTACAACCAATTTCAGAAACCATTGGAATACACCTTTATATATAATCTGCATGGCAGCAGCTTGCATGAATCTTTTTTCCATTCCCTCCGTTTAATATGCAATGTAATAAACTAAATGAAAAAATACAGGAGCCGTGTAGGACAGAGAGTCTATCCGGTCGAATACTCCTCCATGACCGGGAATACTGTTCCCCATATCCTTAATTCCTTTATCCCTTTTGATGGCGGAGATGACTACGTCCCCCGAGAATCCGGCAATGGCAATAAGAGCGCTTACCAGAAGAACGTTAGGAGCGGAGAGGGGAGTCAGGAAACCGAGAAAGTAACCAATGACGGTAGTGCTGATTACACCACCTAAAAATCCTTCCCATGTCTTGTTCGGACTTACTTTCGGAAGTATCTTATGCCGTCCGAGAAGTTTACCCCAGATAAATTGCATTATATCGTTGATTTCCGTAAGGAATACAAGGAACAATAACAGGCCTCGTCCTCCCGCATTGAATCCCGGCAGTTCGGGAAGTGACAGGAGATAAGCGAGGTGGCTGATACCGAATACTGAAAGCATCAGAATCCACTGCAACAGAGCCATCGACTTGGTAATTCCGTGAGTGTCTTCTTTTAAAACCAGTCGTAAGGGTAATACGAGAAACATAACTACCGGGATGAAGATGATGAATGCTCCATACCAGGCAAGGTAAGCAAGGTAATATTGAATGGGAATGGCCAATATCCCCCAAAACAATGCTCCAAGATCTGCCTCTCTGAATCCCAACACCGAATACAGTTCTCTGAAAGCAATGAAAGAGAGAAAGGCAAGGAAGAAATAAGAAATGTTATAGCTGATAAATACAGCGCCGATAAACATGCCCGCCATGATCCACCATGAACGCGTGCGGGCGGAGAGTTCGCTGATATTTGTTTTTGGAGAGATTTTCTTTACGAGAAAAAGAATAAGGCTTGCCGTAACAAGCAGTCCGATGATGAGCGAAATGACGATAATCAGTTCATCACTTAGCGTAGGAAATATGGTATCCAGTAGTTCTTTCATTTTATTTCATTGTTTGTTGTGTGTGACATGAGGTACAGACGGTGTATCAGTGTTGCGACAAGGCCGACGTTGATTATTATCAGAGCTATGAGACATACCATCCGGTCGTATCCTGCGTGAATGGTGCAGGTGGCTACTACAAAGGCAAGCGTGAGCAATGCCATGCGGTGTTGCTTGGCCATCGGACCGTTAAAGAAATGCTGGTGCGTTTTGTAGGCTCCTATCCAGCGGAAATAAGCTGTCATAACGGCAAGAAGGGCCGCTAGCCATCCCAGTTCAATACCGAATCCACCTGCTATATATCCGATGGGAATGATGAACAAAGCATCAGCAAAGCGGTCGGGCATATCATTGTAGAGATCTCCGTTGGCACTTTTCTTCCCTCCTTCAATAGCTACCATCCCATCGAACAGGTTGCAGAGTAACCGCGACTGCATGCAAACGATGAACAGAATGTAGGCTACATACTTGTTAAAACCGGGATCAATGACTGTGCCGATCAACAGAAGGCACCCCACCATAGCGAAGAATACGCTCATCATGGAAATTTGATTGGGAGTGACACCCCAACGAGTTAGTTTGCGGGCAATAATAGTAGCCCAGGCTGTGTTTCGTGAGGCTATTTCCCGCCTTCCGTCGACTTCGTTTTTCATATTTATAATATGTTTATGATCGGCAAATATACACATCATCTTAAGAGTTGCAAAGGAATGAGTGAGAATTTTGAAATGACTCTTTTTTCCGCCGGGTAAAAAAAAGTTCAGGCAATTTATGGAATCTGTGTGAAATGTGCATCTCTATAATAAAAGCGAACTAATAGTAACATTTTAAAATAAGAAGTTATGAAAACAAATCAATTCAGAGCGATGATGCTCGTACTGCTAATGGCGGTTATTTCTTTAGGTAGGATGAATGCGCAAGTTATTACTGTGTCGGGTACGGTGACGGATGCAAAGGATGGAAATCCGCTTGTAGGTTGTTCGGTACAGATCAAGGGTACTTCGAAGGGTGCAATAACGAATATGAAGGGCCAGTACACCATTCAGGCCAAGAAGGGGGAGACGTTGTTGTTCCAGTATATCGGGTATAAGCAAGAGAGAAGGGTGGTGAAATCGGCTACGCTGGATGTGAAGATGAAAGCTGATGATGTGGTATTGGAAGAATGTGTAGTGGTAGGATACGGGCATGAGCTAAAGGCTACTAAATCGGTGTCTGCTGCTTATATGGCGGTATGTCCGACACCGGGAATCATGTATGATGCTGTAAATGCGGAAGAATACGGGCAGATTCAGGAGAATGGATTTAAGAGTGTGTCGGATGCTCCGCTTTCTACTTTCTCTATTGATGTAGATGCTGCTTCTTATAGTAATATGCGTCGTTTTATCAATAAAGGTGAATTGCCTCCTGTAGATGCTATCCGTACGGAAGAATTAGTGAACTACTTTTTCCTATGATTATCCGAAACCGACAGGAAGTGATCCTGTGAAAATCACGATGGAAGCCGGAGCATGTCCCTGGAATGCGGTTCACCGTCTTGTGCGTATTGGCTTGAAAGCTAGAGAAATTCCGACGGATAATTTGCCTGCATCTAACCTGGTGTTTCTGATTGACGTCTCCGGCTCTATGTGGGGAGCCAACCGGTTGGATTTGGTGAAATCATCTCTCAAATTGTTGGTAAACAACTTACGGGATAAAGATAAAGTAGCTATCGTGACTTATGCAGGCAGTGCCGGTGTGAAACTGGAGGCCACTCCGGGTAGTGACAAACAGAAGATTCGTGAAGCGATAGATGAATTGACGGCAGGTGGTTCTACGGCAGGTGGTGCGGGTATCCTGTTGGCGTATAAAATAGCCAAGAAGAATTTTATCTCTAATGGTAACAACCGTATCATACTTTGCTCCGACGGTGATTTTAATGTGGGTGTTTCTTCCGCCGAAGGATTGGAACAATTGATTGAAAAAGAACGTAAGAGTGGAGTGTTCCTTACCGTATTAGGTTATGGCATGGGTAATTATAAAGATAAGAAGATTCAGGTGTTGGCAGAAAAGGGAAACGGTAATCATGCTTATATAGATAACTTGCAGGAAGCCAATCGTGTTTTAGTAGGCGAATTCGGCGCTACATTGCATACAGTGGCGAAAGACGTCAAACTGCAAGTGGAATTTAATCCTTCCCAAGTGCAGGCGTATCGTTTGATTGGTTACGAAAGCCGTCTGTTGAAAGACGAAGACTTTAATAATGATGCTAAAGATGCCGGAGATATGGGTGCGGGACATACGGTAACTGCTTTTTACGAAGTGATTCCTACAGGTATAAAGAATGAATATGTGGGTAAAATAGACGATCTGAAATATCAGAAGAAAGAGAAAGTGACAGTGAAACCGACAGGCTCTAATGATCTCCTGACTGTGAAACTGCGTTATAAAGCTCCGGATAAAGATGTCAGCAAGAAAATGGAACTTCCTTTCGTTGATAATAAAGGTAATAATGTTTCTTCTGATTTCCGCTTTGCTTCTGCAGTGGCTATGTTCGGACAGTTGCTTCGGGACTCTGACTTCAAAGGAAATGCCAGTTACGATAAAGTGATTAATCTGGCCAAACAGGGACTGAATAATGATGATAAAGGATATAGAAGAGAATTCATCCGTTTGGTTGAGGCTGCCAAAGGATTGGAAAGAACGAATAAGAACTAGGAAATCGGGCGGGAGTCATTGTGAGTGTACGCTATATGACTATGCGTAAGATTCGCAGATATGAATGAACGTAGAATTCCAGATGGATAATCGTAGAAAATGATAGTGACGGTATATGTTCGGGATAGTGACGCTATCGCTGTTGTATACCGTCACTATCTTTGTCGGATAGCGTCACTATCATTTATTTCGTCCGAATTTCGTCCGACCTGAACGAAAAATAGCCGTAAACTTATTGTTTACAGCTATTTAACTCTGCACGGGAGGAGAGGCTCGAACTCCCGACACCCGGTTTTGGAGACCGGTGCTCTACCAACTGAGCTACTCCCGTGTTTGCGGCTGCAAAGGTAGAGAAACTTCTGAATCTCCAAACATTCGGGTAAATAAGTTTTGAATTATTTTAATTTTTCCCACTCATCGGGCTTAAAACCGACCAGAACGAAGCTGTCTGTCACTACCAATGGGCGTTTCACCAATTTACCGTTGGTTGCCAATAGTGCTATCTGTTCTTCCTCACTCATTGCAGGTAGCTTCTCGCTTAGTTTCAGCTCTTTATATACTAATCCGCTCGTGTTGAAGAATTTCTTCACCGGCAGACCGCTGCGCGGAATCCATGCCTTTAATTCTTCCACCGTAGGATTTTCTTCTACGATTAAGCGGTTGGTAAACTCAATGTTATTTTCTGTTAACCATTTCTTGGCTTTTTGGCATGTGCTGCATGCCGGGTACTGCAAAAATAATGTTGCCATATTCATTTATAATTTAATACTTGATATTTAATACTTAATACTTGAACTTCACTTCAATATCTGTAAATCCTGAAACATAATCCGGTAAGCGGCTGCTTTCTTGTCCAATGCTAATGGATACGCCCTTGATGATGAGGGCATCCGGTATAGTCGCAAGGCACGACCTTCGAAAACAAATTCGGAGTAATCACCTACTTTGGGTTCTTCTATGTCGAATTGCTGTCGGAGAGTGTCCGTTGCTTTTTGGCCCGTAGTGACGATTGCTTTGCATTCGGGAAGCTGCCGCAGTAATGCTGCAACATCGGTGGCTTCCACTACTTCAAGAAACTTATCCGATGCGTTATCCTGCAACCGGCGGATGGATGAAGCGGTATCAAACAGGGCAATTCCCTTTTCGTTCAAAAAGTCTATGATTTGCTCACGACAAAACGATTTTAGTGTCGAATTCAGAAAGTGATTCTTATCATTAAAGAATAAGGTTCCATATATACGCCACATGTCGTTGTTTAGGTTCGGGTAGTAAAACTCCATAGACCAACGTTTTTTCTGTGGCGGAAAACTTCCCAGCATAAGTAATTTTGATTTCGCTGGGAGAAACGGTTCTAGCGGATGTGTTTCGATTTCCATGTTATCGTTCATTTTAATTTCGTACAAAAATAGTGATAATGTTTATTTCCCTCAAAATCAATGAGAAAAAATGCTAGATTTAAAATAATTAGTTATTTTTGCGGCGTGATGAACAAACAATATTTTATTATATCATTGAAAAAAGAAGTTTTTGTGAGTTGCTTCTTAATAGGCCTGTTTTTTCTGGAGGGAGGAAATTGTTATGCTTCGGAGCAACAACCGTTAAGAGGGACGATAGAAGTTCCTTCTGATCATAATACCGTGAGAGGGCGTGTAATTGATGTCTATGGTGAACCACTAATCGGTGCTACAATACGCGAAAAGGGGGGGAGCCAATGGTACTGTGACCGATATTGATGGAAAATTCTTTTTGTCTGTGCAGGATAGTGCTGTCTTACAAGTTTCTTTTGTGGGTTACAAGACTTTAGAAGTCAATGTGACAGGTCGGACTATGCTTGAAATACGCCTTCAGGAAGACGCGGTGATGCTTGATCATGTCATCGTAACAGCCTTGGGAATTGAAAAGGATGAAGCTACATTGGCCTATTCTGTGCAAAAAATCAAGGGAGAAGAACTGAATCGTGTGAAAGAAATGAATATGATTACTGCCCTGGCGGGAAAAGCAGCCGGTGTACAAATCAATAAAAACTCTTCCGGAATGGGAGGGTCTGCCAAAGTCAGTCTCCGGGGAATCCGTTCGGTGTCCGGTGATAATCAACCGCTTTATGTAATAGATGGAGTGCCGATGTCGAATACCTCTTCCGAACAGGCTTATTCGGCTATCGGCGGTACGGCAAATGCCGGCAACAGGGACGGAGGCGACGGCATCTCGAATCTGAATCCGGAGGACGTGGAAAGTATCAGCATCCTGAAAGGTGCTCCTGCTGCGGCTTTATATGGTAGCATGGCTGCTAACGGAGTGATTCTTATCACGACTAAAAAAGGCAACTCTGTCGGACAAAGGAATATTAATTTCCTACAGGACTCACTTTCGAGAAAGCATTCAGTATGCCTAAAATGCAGAATCGTTATGGTGTCAGTGATGTGGTAGACAGCTGGGGAGAGAAAGAGAATCTGATGGCTTATGATAATCTGGATGATTTTTTCCGTACCGGATTGACATCGATGACTTCCGTATCTATCAGTTATGGAAATGAAAACCTGCAAACTTATTTCTCCTATGCCAATACTACCGGAAAGGGATTATCGACAAGAATAAACTGAAAAAGCATAATATAAACTTGCGTGAGACGGCTACCATGTTCGACAAACGTCTGAAACTGGACGGTAGTGTGAATGTGATGAAACAGACCGTCGAGAATAAGCCGGTGTCGGGAGGTTTTTATATGAATCCGTTGGTAGGGCTTTATCGTTTTCCTCGTGGTGAGAATCTGTCTTATTATAAAGACCATTTTGAAACCTATGACGAAGAACGGAATTTGAATGTGCAAAACTGGCATACATTTACCGAAGACTTCGAACAGAATCCATATTGGATAGTGAACCGTATACAAAGTAAAGAAACGCGTACGCGCATTATCCTTTCCCTTTCGGCAAACTTTAAGATAAATGATTGGTTGACTATTCAAGCTCGTGGCAACATGGACTACTGGGCTGACAAGTTGCGTCAGAAATTCTATGCGTCTACCGCTAGTGCCCTGTGTGGAGCGAACGGTCGATATACTGAAATGGATTATCAGGAAACGCAGATGTATGGTGATGTCATGGCGATGTTTAAGAAAACCTGGGGGATTTTACACTGGATGCGGCTATTGGCGGTAGTATAAATGATCGAATCGAAACTCGACCCGTTATGATTCCAAGAATGCTTCTCTGAAGTTTGCTAATGTATTTAATATTGCCAATATCATCATGAACAGTTCTGCCAGTATTGACCAGAAAATAGATGAGCATCGTCAGCTTCAATCTATTTTCGGTACAGCACAGATTGGCTACGAGGAAAAATTATTTCTTGATTTGACAGCTCGTAATGACTGGGCATCAACCTTGGCTTATACCTGAACATGAAAAATCCGGGATTCGCTTATCCTTCCTGTTGGTCTTTCCATATTGCTTGATAAATGGCTGAAATTGCCCGAATGGATTTCTTTTGCGAAACTGCGTGGTGCCTATAGTAAAGTGGGGAACGATATTCCTGTATTTGTCACAAATTCCACTTCGCACGTCAATGCCGGTGGTGAGGTACAGGCAAATGATGCTGCGCCTTTTAAAGAAATGGAACCGGAAATGACTCATGCTATGGAATTCGGAACGGAATGGCGATTCTTTCAACACCGTTTAGGGGTTAATCTGACTTATTATCGTACCAATACTTATAATCAGTTCTTCAAACTTCCTGCTCTTGCAGGTGACAAGTATGCTTTCCGATATGTAAATGCTGGGAATATCCAAAACCAAGGATGGGAAGTGACACTGAACGGAACTCCGATACTGACTTCTGATTTCACCTGGAAAACTTCCATCAACTTCTCTACCAACAAGAATAAGATCGTGAAGCTGCACGACGAGTTGAAAGAATTGGTCTACGGACCTACGAGCTTTTCTTCCAGTTATGCAATGAAACTGGTGAAAGGTGGTTCTATCGGTGATATCTATGGTAAAGCTCTTTGTGCGTGATGCCGCAGGAAACATTGTTTATGAAACAGAAGGAGATTACAAAGGACTTCCATTGGTGGAAGGTGACGGAAATACGGTGAAAGTAGGAAATGCCAACCCTGTCTTTATGATGGGATGGGATCACACATTCTCTTACAAAGGATTCAGCCTTTATTTCCTGCTTGACTGGCGTTACGGAGGAAAAGTCCTTTCGCAGACACAAGCGGAAATGGATCTCTATGGCGTATCGGAAATTACGGCTGATGCACGCGACAGAGGATATGTGATGCTTGAAGGTCAGCAGATCGATAATGTGAAAGGATTCTATAAAAATGTAGTGGGCGGGCGTGCCGGAGTGACAGAGTATTATATGTATGATGCCACTAATTTACGGTTGCGCGAAGTATCGTTGAGCTACAATTTCTCAAAGAAGTGGATACAGAAAACGAAGGTTCTGAAAGATGTGCAGCTTTCGTTTGTAGCTCGCAATCTATGTTTCTTGTATAAGAAAGCTCCTTTTGATCCGGATCTGGTACTTTCTACCGGAAATGATAATCAAGGAATTGAAGTGTTCGGAATGCCTACGACCCGTAGTCTGGGCTTTACTCTGAAATGTGAATTTTAAAGGCAGGAGAGAGAAATGAAAGAGAAAATATGTATATTTATATTTGTTGGGGTTATTGCTGTTCTCTGTAGCATGTACCGGTAATTTCCGTGATTACAATACCGACTTGTCCGGAATCACGGATGATGACCTGATTATTGACGACAATGGTTATGGAATCCGTTTGGGCATTATTCAGCAGGGTATTTATTTTAATTATGATTTCGGAAAAGGGAAGAACTGGCCTTTCCAACTGATACAGAATCTGAACGCAGATATGTTTGGTGGATATATGCATGACGGCAAACCTCTGAACGGGGGCTCGCATAATTCCGATTATAATATGCAGGATGGCTGGAATAGCGCCATGTGGACACACATGTATTCTTATATTTTCCCACAGATATATCAGTCGGAGAATGCTACCCGAAATACACATCCTGCTCTGTTCGGGATAACGAAAATATTAAAGGTGGAAGCGATGCATCGTGTGACGGATTATTATGGTCCTATCATTTATAAGAATTTTGCGAATGCAGAAAACCACTACCGTCCTGATAAACAAAAAGATGTTTATTATGAGTTTTTCAATGAACTCGATTCTGCCGTGGTTGCCCTCACCGGTTATATAGAGGAGAAACCGGAATCCAATGGATTTGCACGTTTTGATATTTTGTTGGATGGGAAATACGCTTCCTGGGTGAAGTTTGCCAATTCTTTGCGCTTGCGTTTGGCTATGCGTATTGCCTCTGTTGCCCCGATAAGGCTTGTGCTGAAATACAGAAAATAAAAGAAAACGATTATGGCTTTTTTGAAGCGGAAACAGGCGGAGCAATTGTTTCTACCAAATCCGGATATACCAATCCATTGGGAGAACTTAACCGTGTGTGGAATGAAACTTACATGAGTGCGAATATGGAGTCAATCTTGGTGGGATATAATGATCCCCGTCTTGGAATTTATTTCGAACTCTGTACGGATGAAACCCTGAAAGGACAATATCGTGGAATTCGTCAGGGATCATGTTTTGCTCATAGTCATTATTCCGGATTGTCGAAGCTGTTTGTCAAGCAAAGCACCGATGCGCCTCTGATGACTGCTTCGGAAGTTTGGTTTCTGCGTGCCGAAGCTGCATTGCGCGGGTGGACGGATGAAGATGAAGAAACCTGTTATCAGAACGGTGTAACTACTTCTTTCCATCAATGGGGAATCTATGGCGTAGAAGATTATCTGCAAAAGTGAACGGAAAGCCTCTGACTTTATAGACACGTATGATGAAGAAAATAATATAGAAGCCCGTTGTAAAGTCTCTCCCAAATGGAATCCGCTGGATGATAAGGAAACGAAACTGGAGAAGATCATTACGCAGAAGTGGATTGCTATGTTCCCGGAAGGTTGTGAAGCCTGGGCAGAACAAAGACGAACAGGGTATCCCCGTTTATTTCCCGTACGATTCAACCATAGCAGAAACGGTTCTATCGACACAGAGATTATGGTGCGCCGTCTAAACTTCCCCGGTACCTTACAGACGGAAGACCCGGAACAATATTCCGCGCTTGTGGAAGCTTTAGGAGGAAACGATCATGGAGGTACAAGGCTTTGGTGGGACACGGGAAATAATAACCTGGAATAAAAAAGATAAAAGTAGTGTGTTTATATGTGTAGCTTTAACTATTTTTTCATCTTCATTTAAACACATTTACTTATGAAACAGATTATCTCTGCTCTTTTCCTTTGTATGTTGCTCTCTGCCGTACCGGGATTGCAGGCGCAAAACATCCAGTTACATTATGATTTTGGACGTTCTTTGTATGATAAAGATTTGCAAGGTCGTCCGCTGTTAACTTCCACAGTAGAGAAGTTTCATCCTGATACTTGGGGAAGTACCTACTTCTTTATCGATATGGACTATACGTCCGAAGGTGTCGCTGCTGCTTATTGGGAAATAGCCCGTGAAGTGAAATTCTGGAAAGGTCCTTTCTCTGCGCATCTTGAATATAACGGTGGATTATCCAAAGGTATGTCTTATAAAAATGCTTATCTGGCAGGAGCCACGTATACCTTTAATAATGCTTCTTTTTCCAAAGGCTTCACACTGACCGCCATGTATAATTCAGAAACACTCATCACCCAACAACTTCCAGTTGACAGGTACATGGTACGTAAACTTCTGCCGTAACCTGCTCACTTTCTCCGGCTTTGCCGACTGGTGGCGTGAAGAAACGAACTACGGAAAGACTATCTTCCTCTCCGAACCGCAATTTTGGGTAAACCTGAACCGCATCAAGGGAGTGAATAAAAACTTTAACCTGAGTGTCGGTTCCGAAGTGGAATTGAGCAATAACTTCGGTGGTCGCGATGGCTTTATGTGATCCCGACGCTTGCTCTGAAATGGACGCTGAACTAAAAAAATCGAACCAAAAATCGAACCAAAAACGGATTAAAAAGCGAGTTAAAAGAAATAGAGTAAAAAGAAGTCAGGCTAAAAGAATCCGAACTTCAGAGGAATCTCCGTTTATCCCTTTGTGGAACTTACAAAATATATAGAACAACCTATTAAATGAAAACAGATTTAATCTACGGCGTAGAAGACCGCCACCCTTTTTAAAGACGCCCTGTTTGCGGCTTTACAACATCTCTTGGCTATTTTCGTAGCAATTATCACACCGCCGCTTATCATAGCGAGTGCCTTGAAACTGGATGTTGAAAAAACAAGCTTTCTGGTATCTATGTCCCTTTTTGCTTCGGGGGTATCTACGTTTATACAATGCCGTCGTATCGGTCCGATAGGAGCGAAGCTGCTCTGCATCCAGGGAACCAGTTTTTTTCTTTTATCGGTCCTATCATCGCCACAGGAATGGTAGGCGGATTGCCGTTGATTTTCGGTTCCTGTATGGCTGCCGCACCTATCGAAATGATTGTCAGTCGCACATTCAAATATCTGCGTAATATCATCACTCCGCTGGTTTCCGGTATTGTCGTACTGCTTATCGGATTGAGCCTGATAAAAGTAGGTATCGTATCTTGCGGAGGTGGATATGCAGCTATGGATAACGGTACGTTTGCTACCTGGAAAAACCTGTCTATTGCAGCACTGGTACTTCTTAGCGTCTTATTTTTCAACCGTTGTGGGAACAAATACCTGCGCATGAGTTCCATTGTACTCGGACTTTGTCTTGGTTATGGCTTGGCTTTTGTCTTAGGGAAAGTCGATATGAGCTCTCTGAATGTAGAAATGCTGATGAGTTTTTAATATTCCCCAACCTTTTAAATATGGTGTTGATTTCAATGTTTCTTCTTTTATTGCCATTGGTCTGGTCTACCTGATAACTGCCATCGAAGCAACAGGTGACGTGACTGCCAACTCTATGATTTCCGGACTTCCCATTGAAGGAGATTCCTATTTGAAACGAGTTTCCGGTGGAGTAATGGCAGATGGATTCAATTCCTTCCTCGCTGGTATATTCAACTCTTTCCCCAACTCCATCTTTGCCCAGAATAATGGTATTATCCAACTGACCGGAGTGGCCAGCCGCTATGTGGGTTATTACATTGCCGCAATGCTTGTCTTGTTGGGATTATTCCCCATTGTAGGAGCCGTATTCTCTTTAATGCCCGATCCCGTATTGGGTGGTGCAACCTTACTGATGTTCGGTACAGTAGCAGCGGCAGGAATCCGTATTATCTCCTCACAAGAAATAGGCCGTAAAGAAACTCTGGTATTAGCAGTCAGCCTTTCCTTAGGCCTAGGAGTAGAATTAATGCCGGACGTATTACAACAAGCCCCGGAAGCAATTCGAAGTATCTTCTCTTCAGGGATCACCACCGGAGGCCTAACTGCAATTATTGCAAATATAGTAATACGTGTAAAAAAGAATGATGAATAAGTATTAAGTATTAACCGACAAGTATCAATCAACAAGTTTAAGTATTAATCGACAAGTATCAAATAGCAGGTATTATCCAGCAGCTTCGGTAATACTTATTACTTAATACTTAGTACTTATTACTTATTTCTAAATTACTCATTTTATCAGTAGTGCGGAAGGGGAAATCAGGATACTCGTAAAGACTGAAGCGAGGTTCGGTTTCTCCTTTCGTATAATTCCAGATAGAAGCATAATCTTCCGGATCTTCTCCCATCTTAGCCAATTGGCGCAGATAAGCGGCCAACGCTTTGTTCTCTACAATATAAATTTGTCCCATCTGGTCGATAATCGGGCTATGATTACGAGTGCCGTCATGTTCGAAGCGTAGAATCCGTTTTCCTTCTTCCGTCAGTCCCACCAATTGGAAGGTCATACTCTTACCGATAGCCGGCAAATTCAATACACTGCGATCCGTAGCAAGGAAAGGCAAATGATGTTTTCTCATGAAATGTCTTAATTGCTTGGCAACATCTTCTTTCGTCTCCTCTTCCGTTCCGACTTTCGTCTCTAATATTTTGTATAATTCCTCCGCCTGTTCCAGTGTCATCCGACCATAAATCTTTTTCCTCCTGTTGTTCCTGCATCGAACGGCTGTTGGGAGCAAATACTGCATAATTCTCATTGAATCCCTTCACCGAGAAAGTATAGTAACATACAACCCCCAATGAATTAAGTACCTGTCGAAGCCGTGTCGTATGTCCCCGGACGCGAAGCAGCCACCGTATATACCAACTGATTCGTGATAATCCATCCGGCAGAAAGAATCTTCCGAATCGCCTCTTTAGCTTCAGGCGTGACCTCTAGCGGTGTTTGAAAATGGGTCTGAATAATAAACTGCTTTTCACACCGATTGCTGAAGCCTTTTCTTTGAATTCGCGTAGAATTTCCACCAGTTCATCATTAATACGCATCGGCAAATAAGCCAACAACCGTGACCCCAGCCGTACCCGTTGCAATTCCGCATATTTCTCTCCTTCCGGTCGTTCGAGATTTGCCTTCTGCTTGCGTACCGCCATCCGATACACCGCATCCAAAATATTCTGAAGCGTCTTATTCTGACTCATCAGCGCATCGCCCCCTGTAATCAGAATATCCAGCAGCTGTGTATCCTCTTCAAAATAAGTCATCAACCGGCGCAACTTGCGGTCCCATGACTCCTTCGGGCGTAAAGTCTCAAATTCGAAATTTAGCCGTTCGCTTTGGAAGTCATACATACGCTGGCAAGAAGCACAAAGCCCGCCGCAAGCCCTTCCCATTGTATCAGGAATGAGAATTGCCACCTCCGGATAGCGTCGATGAATATTATGTCCGTCCGGCAGAAGCCACCCCGCAGCATTAGGTTTTCCAACCTCCACAATATCCTCCTTTTTCCCATGCACGAATATTTCCATACGTCTCCACCAATCGTGGCGAATACAGAATATAACTCCGGATTGCCTCATCATTATACCCGTATCCCGTCATATTAAGTAATGATAAATAATAAGGAGTCGCAAAAAAAGGCATCCCTTTCTTACGTGCCCGGTAGAGTAGATACATTGTCTCCGAAGAAAGCGAATTCCCCAGAAACCGATTCAGCTCTCCCGGACTCTTCACAGCCATTGCCAAGTGAAAGCGAAAATCATTCCACCACTCACTTACCAACCGGTATTTCTCCTCATAACTCATTCCCTCCTCAAAGTGGAAACGAACTGAAGGTTTCGACTTCCTGTTCTCAATCTTCTGAATCAGTAAATGTAACATTCGCTCCTTGTTTTCATCGCGAATATCTCCCGTACCTCTTCGTCCAGTCCGGTTTCCCAGCGGTCATTCCGACTTTTGATACGCTGCGGTGACGGCAAAGGCATAACGTTTCTCCCTTCAACCGTTTAAACATCTGAAAAATTTCAATAAACAAATCCGTCGGCATTTCCATATTCTCCAACGTTCTCCGTCAGAAACTTATAAAGCAGTCGAATAGTCTGTACTGACATATCCTGTCCCGTAGACAGTTCATGGACATGCTGTCCATCATAATGGAGTAAGAGTCGAATTTGCTCCCTCGCCTCCTTCGCAGCTTCGTTTTCTATCCTGCAAGTCTCCAACAACCGCAGTATTCCAGCCTTGAAAGTCCTCAACAGTAGAGCTCTTATCCGCTATCTCCACTATCTCCGGAATCTCCTGACCATAGATTTGTTTCAACTGTGAAAAGTAACATTTTCTTTTTGTTTCATAAGCAATCTATCAATTTTTAAATTATAATAAGCATTTTAAGTTTGAACGACCTCCTTCTCCCCGAACTATATTCAAATCCCGAACAGCATTTGTAGGTTCATCAAAGCGCAACATAATACACACGTCACACCGATGATGCGTCAATTTGGCCTCCCGGCCTCGTCTGCACGGCGTCAAGCGGAGGTTTCATCCCGGCAAAAAAGGGCAGACTGTTTGAGGAACAAACCTCCCTTTAGCCGGGGATCGGAGTATCGTTCAGATGCAGCCTTGATTTTTCTTTTTTTTACTTTTTTTTTTGTATCAAGACAAAAAAAAAGTACATAAACATTTCAAAAAACGGAAGTACAAAACCCCCGCTTTCTCTATTATTAATTTTACGCTTTTTCTAACATTTAACGCGACTTATTTTTTTCGTCTCTGTGTCGTCGTTCTTCCGTTTCGGTTCTTTCTTGGCGAGAAGAACGATATTGTAAACATAATCCGTCATCCATTGTTCGGAGTATCCGAGACGTTCTTTGTACTGACGGACAGCCATAGCCGTCTTGTGCACGTCGTCAGCCTTTCCATACCGTTTTGGTACATACGTCATGAACCGTTTTCTGCGTCATTCCATACAGAGCCTTTTTAAAGATCGACGGCATACGGAACTTCCACTGCATCAGATTTCCATCAACATCATCAGGTCATTCGAGAATCCCTGATACATAAATAAGTAAGATTGGATATCATTCTGTGTGCGGCAATTACGTTTTACGGATGCGTCGATTTCCTTGAAGAAATTATCGTTCAGCCCGTAGTCCTGCATCAGCATTTTGCGTGAGGCGGACTTCTCACCCAGTCCCAGTTTACCGTTTTGTGTAGGCACTTTAAACAAACGTTTGAAGTTAGCTACGTCCGGCAAGAATCGGATATTGGTGATACCTAAGTTTGTGGCGATCACTGACTGGAAATACACCCGGGTCAGTGAAATGAAATCTTCTACATTGCCGACTTTTCGTTTCATCGGATTTTTTCTTGAATAAACCAAATAAGCCCATTGTTATATTTACAATTTTACAATTTACAATTTACTATTTGAGTGCGTGGAAGGTATATAATATAACTACCATCTGTCAATTTCCGTGCAAAGGTACAAAAACAGTTGGTTTTCACCAACATTCCAAGTCCTTTTCGATGTCCGGCATAGACTCTTTCTTAAAAACAGGACTTTGGATACCGGCTTTCTTTTGTGCCCGGTAATCATTTAACAGGCGGATCGCATATTTTCCAAGGAAGAGGATCGCGATCAGATTGCAGATAGCCATTAATGCCATAGTGACATCTGCCAGGCTCCATACCATATCCAATGTGGCAAGTGACCCGAAGAGCACCATGCCGCCCACTAATATCCTGTAACCATGAAGCACCCACTTCCGGTGAGTGATAAAGCGGATATTGGCCTCCCCGTAATAATAATTTCCCAGAATACTGCTGAAAGCGAAAAAGAAAAGAGCCACAGCAACGAAGACGCTGCCCGAAGAACGATCTCGTTCGTCAATGCCTGTTGAGTCAACTGCACCCCATTGGTCGATCCATCCAGCGGAGCACCACTAAACAGAATGATAAAAGCCGTACAAGTACAAATCAATAATGTATCCGTAAATACTGCCAAAGTCTGTATCAATCCTTGTTTCGCGGGATGACTGACATGAGCCGTGGCAGCCGCATTCGGAGCCGATCCCATACCGGCCTCATTGCTGAAGAGTCCTCTCTTGATACCTTGCATCAATGCCATGCCGACTCCTCCTGCCAGTGCCTGTTCCCAACCGAAAGCATGACTGACAATTAGCGCGATGACGCCCGGTAAATGAGTGATATTGAGTATAACAATCACCAGCGCCAACCCCACATATCCCAATGCCATAACCGGCACGATAATGCTGCTGACACGGGCAATGCGTTGAATACCTCCGAAGATGATAACCAACGTCAGCAATGTCAGTACCCCTCCCAATATAATATGATTGACCCCGAAAGCATGCTCCGCAGCAGCACAGATGGTATTGCTCTGTACAGAATTGAAAGCAAAACCGAAAGTGATGCTTATTAATATGGCAAAAAGCATTCCCATCCACGGTTGTTTCAATCCTTCTTCATATAATAGGCAGGACCTCCGATGAATGAATCCTTTCCGCGTATTTTGTATAATTGCCCTAAGGTAGACTCGATGAAAGCACTCGAAGCCCCTAACAGTGCGATGACCCACATCCAGAAAATAGCTCCGGGACCGCCGATAGCGATGGCGGTAGCCACTCCCGCAAGATTTCCCGTACCCACACGGCTGGCGATAGAGATAGCGAATGCCTGAAAAGAAGATACATGTTTCTCTCCCTGCTTCCCTTTGCCCGCAGATTCGCTTAACAGTACGATCATTTCGCGAATCATGCGGAATTGTACGAAGCGTGTCCGTATGCTGAACCAGACAGCACATCCCAATAACATGATAATCAGGATATAGGTCCAGAGTATGTCGTTAATCTCGTTGATAAAGGTCATAGTTAAGTATTAAGTGTCAAATATTAAGTATTGTTTGTGGTTGTTCGTTTTTTATTCGGAAGTAGAATTTATGATTTTCGAATACGGGTTCCACAATATCATAACGAACAAATTTGGCGAGCAGATGTTCAGCGGCACGTCGTGAAAGTCCGGTTTGGCGACAGTAGCGGTTGAGTGAAAGTAAAGTGCCATGCTCCAGTTGTTCGAGCAGGAGCTGTTCACGTTCGGTGTAACGGATCAGTTCGCCACGGGGCTGTCGCTCTGTTGCCATACACGGAGGTGTATAGGTGTTGCCAGAATATTTTCATCTTTGATGCGGAGGTAGGCGAGAGGCTTTCCGTTTTCGTCTTTGGCGTATACCGGTTTATGCGGAGTCTCTTCGATGGTCGCTACCAACACTTGCCGTCCTCCACTATATATGTTTGCAATGTGTATTCCACTTCCGGCACGCAATAAAAGTTGTGCGGCGGCTTCAATCATATATTTTTCTTCTTCGGAGCGTACTCCCGCGATTTTTCCATTGTCTTTTACGCCAATAAGTAATCTTCCTCCGTCCGTGTTGGCAAAAGCCGAGAGTGTTTTGGCAATTTTGCGTGCGTCGGAAATTTCGAATTTAAAGTCCTGTTGCTGGTGCTCCCCTTCAGCAATCAATGCATGTATATAATCGGTATCTGTAAGCAGTTTCATGGCTACAAAGGTAGGTAAAAATGGTGAAAAGCCCCTTTTTAGATATTTTTCGAAGATTATTTCAAAAAAATATTGATTTTATGCTTTTATTTCGGGAAACAGTGTATTTTTGCGGCACATTATTAACGAAAAAAAAAAGGATTATGAAAGAATTGGTAGAAAAGGTAGCAGCTCTGTATGCTGACTTCTCAAAAGATGCTAACGCACAGATCGAAAACGGTAACAAAGCAGCAGGAACTCGCGCTCGTAAAGCTTCTTTGGAAATCGAAAAAAAGCAATGAAAGAATTCCGTAAAGCATCTTTGGAAGCTTCTAAGAAATAATTTAGAAGACTACTAAGATATCGAAAGAGGCTGTCTAAACTTGTTAGACAGCCTCTTTTATTATAATATAATACATGAAAATATATACGAACTTTAAACTTCTTCGCACACCACCATTTTCATCCCTTGATAAACGACTATAATTTTGTGCAGCGTCGTTGTTCCGATTGCTTTTTGCACCGTTTCACTGGCGGCATAGCGGTTGGCTTGTGTGATAGCCTCTTGTCGGAGTTGCTCCACCTTTTCATCACTATCCTTTCCTTTGGCATACTTCAGTTCGATAATGTAAGAATGGAGCATGTCTTTATAAATATCCAGTAAGGGAAACATGAAAATGTCGGCATATCCTTCCTGATTCTCCTGTTCGGAGATAGGGCGATAGAAACGGTTCTGTGCGGTCATAGCCAGTGTAAATCCATGTACGTATGCTTCGCCTTTTTGCTTGTCTCTCTGGGAAGAATATCGGTGCAGACATTCGGCGATATAATTCGAAGTAGGCTTTCCAGTCGCCACATAAGCCATAGCGGATGCCAGTTTCCTTTTTCCCAGTTGTCAAAGCGGAGGTCTGCTTCGTTGTAGGTATCTAATAAGTAACTGTACAATTGTTCACGTACTACTTGATTGGGAATAGTCAATAATGTCTTGCTTCGTTTAGTACCGCTGATAGTCAACATTCCGAAATAGAATAATAGGCTGGTAAAGTTATCCGGTTCTGCAATTGTTTCGGCAGGGAAGCCAGTTTTCAATTCACCGGTGACATATCCTTGTTGCACCAATGTCTGAATGGTCGAGGCATCATGAGCAAATTCTTTGTCCTTTGCGGATCAACATTCGTAGTTTGTTATAATCTAGACGGATGTTTTCTTCTACCATATTGCGGGGCATATATCCTCCATTTCGGATGTAATTATCCACAAAGTAGAGTACCATGTTGGAGTTGTACATGGTAGTACTGCCATAACTTTGCTCTGCAAAGCAGTAGTTGTCATACCAAGGTTTCATAGCTTCTATCAGTTCATCAGTAGAGTGGTGAAACTCGCAGGTAGTGGCATAATAATCCAGCATTGCGCGCACCTCTTCTTCGTTGAATCCGGTCATTTCATTAAATTCCGGAGAGAGCGAATAATTGGTTCCGATATTGAATCCGCTGGTGAGATCGTCCATTGTGACGGGGCTGACACCTGTCACGAAGCAACGTTTGATAGTGGAGTCCGTGCCTGCTTTCACCGTATCGAAGAAGCTGCGCAGATAACCGGTTCCGTGTGTCTCGCTCTTGTAATCTTCCAGACAGGACGGCTCTGATAAGATTTTATTTGTAAAATGGTCGTATTCATCAATGAACAGATAAATCTGTTGATTGGTCTTCACACATTCTTTATATAGATAATCCAGTTGTTCTACGGCTCCCTTTTTCTTATTCATTTCTTCCTTTATCCCTTCGGGAAGATATTGGGCGTAGACATCACAGAAAAAAGTTGAATTCTGTGTTGCAATGTGCGTCCAATGATTGCCGATAACTATTTAATTCGGCATTAACTACGGCAAAGTTTAGATAAATGATGAGATATGAATTTCGTTCGGGAGTGGGATGCTTTCCTATGTACAGGTCGCCATACCATCTCAAACTTGTCCGCCTCTAATATGTTATAATAATGTCGGAGCATGGAGATCGTTAAGCTCTTTCCGAACCTTCGCGGACGAATGTAAAAGAAATACTTGTTCGCATTCTCTATGAGAGGGATATAATGCGTTTTGTCTACGTAATAACAGTCGTCTTCACGGACATCGATAAAGTTCATCATTCCGTACGGAATACGTTTGCGCTTTACTGGTTGGTTCATAACTCTTTCATTTTCTCACAAAAGTAACAATAAAAATGAATATTGATGGATGGCAGTTATATAAATGATAGAATATCTTTAGTAGTCTCAATGCCATTATTGCTTATAGTGGGAAAGCGGATTTGCCGTTTGTCGATCTCGCTTATTTGCGTAAGAGTGATTTGCGTGATAACGTAATAACGTATCGCAGACGTAAGACAGGACGACCATTGTCAGTGACATTGACCCCCGAAGCGATGATCTTGGTGAAGAAGTATATGAATCGTGATCCTTCTTCTCCTTATTTATTTCCGTTGTTGAAAAGCCGTGAAGGAACTAAAGAGGCGTATCGCGAATATCAGTTGGCGCTGCGCAGTTTTAACCAACAGTTGATGTTGCTAGGTGAATTATTGGGATTATCCGATAAGTTGAGCTCGTACACCGCCCGCCATACCTGGGCTACGACAGCTTATTATTGTGAAATTCATCCGGGTATTATTTCCGAAGCGATGGGACATTCGTCTATCACTGTGACGGAGACTTATTTGAAACCTTTTCGGAGTAAGAAAATTGATGAAGCAAATAGACAAGTTCTTGACTTCGTGAAACGCTCTGTTATAGGTGTAAGCGCTTGAAAATTACTCTGTTACTTTGTAGGTAACGGGAATGAATATCGGTGCAAATATGAGCATATTTCTTAAAACAACCAAACGAAATCATACATTTTTTCTAATAAACTACTCAAAACAGGAATTAACCAAATAAAACACGCGGATTCTTTTGTATTAGGGCTTTGTTAACTTCTAAATTTTTGCAAAGATCTCCTTCCCTCTACTGCCTTTCAGAAGCAGGGGTAAAAAAAGTTTCATTGCATATCGTATTATTTTTCAGTATTGACTACTCCCGAAGAGCAGGCGCAAAGGTTTCTCCGTTACCTACAAAGTAACGGGAGTCTATTATTGAAACTTAGTGTTTAATAATATATTATTAATGTAATTTTTAAGTAGTTATGAAGAAAAATTTTGTTAGGGTAATGCTTTTCGGGGCATTGACGCTTACAGTCAGTACAGTGGTGACAAGCTGTAAGGACTACGATGATGATATTAAAGGCTTGCAGGAGCAGGTCGATAAAATCACATCAACCAGTCCGGTAAGTACAGAAGACATGAAGAACGCAGTTGAAAAGGCAAAACAGGATTTGCAGACACAACTGAATGACTTGAGCGCACTTGTGGAAAATCCGGATGGTGAAAAAACTTTGAAAGAAAAAAAATCGCTGCACTGGAACAAGCTTTGGCGGATGCCACAGGCGATAAAGCTAAAGATTTGGCAACAAGATTGGCAGATCTTCAAAATCAACTGACCACTCTGCAAAAGATTCTCAAAGGTGAGGATGGTGTCAGTGGTTTGGAAAAGAAGATTGAAGAACTAGAGAATGTTAAAACCGTATTATCTGAACTGATTGCAGCAGAACAGGCATACATTACATCTGGTAAAAAGGATGCAAGTGCTTACGAAAGTACCAGTTTTGGGGCTTATGTAAACCAAGCTATCATAAATGCCCTTCAACACGAGGGAGACGACACTTCTAAATGGGGGAAAATTGCTCAATACGTAACAGAAGCTGTTCAGAAAGGTATTTCTACAGAGTTGAGTGGTATTAACAATTACCTGACTGCCCAGTACGGAGTGAAAACGACTTTGGAAACATTCGTGAAAGATGTTTATGAGAAGCTCTTTAGTGAAGAAGCCATCGGGAAACAAACTCAACTGGATAATCTTTTTAGATGCTATCAATGCTTATGTAAGTACTGAAGAGGGTGCCGATTATAAGAGTTATGCGGATATTATCAAGCAAATTGATGATACGAAAAAACAATTGGCAGCACTCGAATTACCAGCAACAGGTACATTTAGCCAGGCGGTTAAAGATATTATAAAGAGCGAATCCGAACAAGTTGGCGGTGTTATAAAAACCTTGAATCCAGACTTGATGCTGAAATCAAAGCTATCAAAGGTATGATTCAGAGCATCGTTTACATTCCGGAGTCTGCTGACAGAACTGTTAACTTCAATACTTTCTATGTGAAGTATGGTGCTGTAGGTAATGCAGACGATTGGAGTCCTGTACTCAATGCTAACGAAGTGAAAGTGAATTTCCGTGTATCACCGCAATCTGCCGTTGCTGAATTGATTAAAGGCGAGGAAGGAAAATACTTGATTGCTGCCGACTATCACCAATTGACTCGTGCAACAGGTACGCACTTTACGATTAAAAAGATAGAAGCTGTAACGGGCGAACCTAATGTAATCGCAGTTACTTTGGATGCCAGTACTGCTGATAAGAGCTATGCGGTAGCACTTACAGTAAAGGATAAAGGTGAAACAACCTTGAATGATATTACTTCAGACTACTTTTGCTGCTGTGAAGGAGAATATGTATATTAAAGAGGTTGAATGGGTATCTGTAAATGCTGCTGCAAATGAAGTGGCTAAAAATGCAAGTATAGATTATAAGGCAACAGGCTCTTATTATAAGATGACAGTGTATTCGATCCTTAATAATAATGGTAGTGGAAATGTTGATGGGGAGCCTTCGGCTAAGACTAAGCCCGAAGAATTCGGTATCTCTGTAGATAATCTGTTCAGCGTGACTTTCGATGTAACTGGTGGTGGTGCTGCTAGCTTTACAATGAATGAAACCACCGGTGTATTAACAGGCAACGCTGGTGGAACGCTAGGCCATCAATGTCAGGCAACGTCTACTGTAAAAGCGAAAGCGCCTGCGGGTGTATTAACAGGTGATAAATCATTCACACCGAATACTTACAGCGGAACAGTTACATTGATCGATATACAGGATCCAACAACTATTGAACTTGCTGATCCGAGTACTCCACTTGTTTGGCATAAAACTATACAAAGACTTGCATTGAATACCGAGAAGGTTAATGAGATTAAGACAGCTTTGGGTAGTATTGCTAATTTCAGTGGGTGTAACTTTGAACGCATTGCTCCGGCTGATGTAGCATCGGCATCAAACACTCCCGTGGCGGAAACTCCGGATATTAAATTTAATGAGAATAGTGGTAATCTTGTATTGGAGGTTCCTGCAGGTGCCACTTATACAGGTACGGTGACTACCAAGATTACAAATACTACTGGTCATATTAGTATTGTATTGTCAACAGATGTAGATATTAAGTATCCTGCAGAAGCTGATTTTACATTGGCTAACTCTAATGCTTGGGATGGAGCCAAGGCTATATTGAATCTGGTGGAAGCAGGGGATCCAATAACTGCAGTGACAGCCGAAAGAGATCTGAAAGAACTCTTCACTAACTATGAGGATTTTGTTGGTAATGGAAGTGATGGTAAATTGACCTCTCTTGGTGGAAAATTTGAATTCTCTGTTGTAGGTGACGTTCCGACTGGTGTAGATCTTGATGCAGCTACTGGTGCGCTTTCAGTAGATAAAACTTATAACGGTGCTGCTGCTGGCTTTAGCGTAAAAGTAGAAGCAAAATGTGGAGAGAAAGTTATTTCTACCAAAACAATTCCTGTTGTATTCAATACTGCTAAGATGAATGGTACATTTGATTACAAGGGTACTGATGAAGGTAAAGACAAGCTGGCATTTAATGTATCTTCTGCTGCTACAAGAGAAGAGGGTGTTGAGGTATCAAAAGCATTAGTATGGAAAGATGCTTCAACTACTCCACGTCAGCTTTGGCCTTCTGATGGTGCTTCCGCTGCCTATAATAATAGCTCTGGTGCAACTATATTTGGCTTCACTGTAGCATTTGAATTGGTAGCTGGTGAAGATAATGGTAGCTTTGATCTGAACCCCACAACCGGTAAGCTTACATTGACGAGACCGACTGATACCCAGGGCACTAAGGCTATGACAGTCAAAGTAAAAGCTATTCCTACTTCTCCGTGGGGAACGGTAGAACCTAGAGTAGTGACTGTGACAGTTGCCGAATGGGTAGACTAATAGGATAGAGAATCTCATAATATATTATATATTGAGAAAAAAAACAAATAAACCCATTCTTCACTTGTGTGTGAAGATATTTTTACCCCAGAACAAAGCGAAGGACACAGCTTGTGAAAGTCCATCCTTCCTCTTTGTTCTTCTTTAGAAAAGGGATGCCTCCCACATTTCCCACAGGTATCCCTTTTTATTTTTACTCGGAGCGTCTTTTTTGTTGTACTAGAATCAAATTGCTAGTCCCCATTTCCCTATAGGTAAAGGAGGCGTTCCCAAGATGCAGAAAACCCGGGCTTGCGAAAGTCCGGGTTTTCTTGATTAGTAACCAATAACAATTAACCAATAACAACTAATAATAGAGTATGTAAATGAAAAAAAGAGACTTATTCTTTATCCCAATCCATTTCAGCATTAAAACAGGGGCAAGCCTTGATCCACTCTTCCGGTTCAATCTCACCGTCTCCGTCAAGATCGGGACTAAGATCACGATGTCCGCAGACACGGCATCCCGGAAAATCCTTTAATAAAGTCAGGATAAGAACCCGTAGCGAGTGTTTCTGCCAACAAGTGCGCGTGTCTTTCGGCTGTCCCATGCAGTCCAGTCCGCCTTCATAGCAGATACCGATACTTTCCCGGTTGAAACCACGGCTATGCGCACCGATCCGTTCTAACGGACGGGTAGACTTAATATCCCCGTTCTTACGAATATAAAAATGATAACCCACACCATTGAAGCCGCGGCGACGATGACAAACGTCCAAATCATGTTCGGTGAAAGATTTATCCTCGCGGGTAGCGGAGCAATGAACGACAATCAGATTAATAGTTCTCATGCGTTAGGCAGGTATTAAAGAAGTGGATGATGATGCGGATTCGGAACCATTGTTGCGCTGAATACACTCTTTATTGACACACTGTAAAGTGACAGCTTCCGAAAGTTTGCCTTTTAATGAAAAAATCTCCGAGTGCATTTCCTTCACACGGTCGCTCAAATCGAAATAGTCTTTTAGCACCTTTTCGAGCTGCTTCATAAGGAAGCCATACTGCTCTTTTACTAATTCGCTGAACTCTTTGACGTCCTGCATCATTTGCTGACGTTTTTTGCGACCTCCGAAAAAAGGAAGGACGGTCATGATAATATCAATAATTTTGTCTAACATCTTTCTTGAATTAAAGATTAAAAATTAAAGATTGAGAATTAAAAAATAAGAGAAACTAAAAATAGAAAAACTAAAAATAGGAAAACAAAAAACACGAGAATGAAAGAAAATGGAGAAATAAAGAACATGAGAAAATGCGGGAAAGAGAAAACAGAAAAACAGCAACCACATGGCAAGGAACCATACATGGATCAGTTCCTGAAACCATGTGATACTGTTTTTTCTAAGGATGAAGTTTCATTCTGCCAAAGAAGGTAGTGCGGGCAGCCTATTTACGCTGCTGGATCCGGTGCTTCTCCACCGCCCGGTTTATTGCCCCCCGAACCGCTGCCGGAATCATCGTCCGAACCACCGTTTCCGGAATCGCTTCCATCTCCCTTTTCCGCCCAGGACGAAGTCCACGTTGTTTTCGCTTCGTGTACTCGTATGGCTCGAATTCATCAGCTTCAACGCTTTGTCGGCAACGAAGCGGACATTGACACGGCGGATGCTGCGCACCGTACAATCTTCATACTCTCCGTACCGTCACTAGTCAGCGTGATGTGGAACGTACCCAATCCGTCAATCTTCACCTTGTCGCCCTGGGTGAGCGACAGACGCAACTGTTCCACAAATGCCTCGATGGTGTGTTTCACATCTCCGGCAGTCAGTGACGATTTACTTTCGATGGCGGTAGCCATCGTATCAACGTCCATCACTCTTACATTGCCCGATTTCTGACGTATGTAATACAGTAACGGAGCATCCTCCTGATTCACATACTTCCTACGCTGATAGCGTTCTACTAATACATCCATAAAATTAAAAAGTTAAGGTTTAATAAATAATTCTATAATCTCTTTTGATACTACAAATATACAAAATCAGAGAGGCAAAGTCAAGTAAATATGGTTTTATTTTCTCTAGATAATATAAAAAGTTTGGCATATACCGGATATGTATCAATACTATTTTGATAAAATGTCTTGATTATTTGTACAATAGATCGTTTTATTTAGCATGTTTATCCAAATATTCCATTGGCGGAACATAGTCATATAATTTTGTAATCGACGGATTATGTCCGAAATACACATTTCCCGTCTCCCCGTTACGCTGCTTGGCAACGATAGCCACACCCAGTCCCTCTGTCGGGTAACCGCTTTCGCGGTCGGTCGGACGACGCAGCATGGCCGGTCGGTAAAGGAGTATCACGACGTCCGCATCCTGTTCGATTGCTCCGCTCTCGCGCAGGTGCGCCAGTTCCGGACGTCCTCCGGGGCGATTCTCCGACTCACGGTTCAGCTGGCTCAGCAGCATGACGGGGATATGCAACTCCTTTGCCAGCAACTTGGCTTTGCGGGTGGCTTGTGCCACCTCCTGTTCGCGGTTCCGGTTGGCCTGCTTGGTAGTCATGTCGCAGAGTTGCAGGTAGTCGATAATAATTGCGTCACACTGATTGCGGCTCTTCAGTAGCCGGGCACTTGAGCGAATGTGATCCATGCTGACAGAAGTGCTGTCGTCCACGTAGATAGGCAGTTGTGCCAGTCCCGAGGCGGTGGTGCGTGGGCCTCTTCCATCTCTTGTGAGGTAGGTATCCCGTTTCTCCACCGGTAAGGATTAATGTTGCTTGCTGCCATTAGCCAACGGTCCCCAAGGCGTTCCCCTTGCATCTCGAGACTGTACACGGCTACTGTATTGCCCGCCATTGCCGCGCTGCGTGCCAGGTGCAGGGCGAAAGCCGTTTTACCTACGGAGGGCCGTGCGGCTATCACGATCAGGTCGCTATCCTGTAAGCCACCTGTTTTCTTGTCCAGTTCCGTCAGTCCGGTGGGAATGCCGGTGACACCGTTCACGCTCTTGGCAATACGCCTTTCAGCTTCTTCCATTGTGTCCGCCATAAGGGTTTCCATGTCGCGGATGTGGGCGTTGTGGTCGGATTCGCCTTCGAGACGGTCGAGCAGGTTGTGCGCGTCGATGAGAGTGTCGTCGATGTCGATCGTCTCGTCCATGGCACAGGTGAGCAGCTTGTTGAAGCCGACAACGGCTTCGCGTGCCAGATATTTCTGGTGGATGATTTGCGCGTGATACTCGATGTGTGCGGAGGAGACGACTTTGCTGCTCAGTTGCACAATGGTATACGGTCCCCGCCTATCGCATCCAGCATCTCCGCGACGGGTGAGCTCTTCCTTGACGGTCAGTATATCGATCTTCTTGTCGGCATGATACATCGCCATGAAGGCAGCGAAGATCAGCTGATGATGATTGTCGTAGAACATTTCCGGGCGTAGCTTGTCCGCTATGAGCGGCAGCGCTTCCTGCTCTATCAGGCAGGCTCCGATGACGGCTTCTTCGAGTTCGCGGGCGTGTGGTTGCATTTCTTTTTGATGTTTTTTAGTCTATATATTCGTTTAAGAAGGCCTTGTCTTTCAGGTAGGTGGCGGCAAGGGGGATGAAACGGGTGTCGTTGGTGTGATAGTAGACTTCCTCGATGTGGTCGATGGCTGTCTGCTGTTCCTCTTTGGTGAGCTTGTCCCATTCGCGGCGGGCACGGGCGACGTACTGTTTGGGTTTTTGCATCGTTTCATGATATTTATCCCAGAAAACGTCGAACACTTCGGATTTTTCTTTCTTTTTTTTTTCTTCGCGGGCTTCGAAGAGAGATGCAGCCGGTCCAGAAATCATAGTTGTTGATATGAATGTGGAAGATTCCTTTCTGGTGCGGGATGATCTTGATAATGCCCTCTTCCTGGATTTTTGAAAGAAGCGGAGGGTTTTGGATCGGCTCCATTGGAAGAGTCGGCTCCAGTGTTGCTGGCTGATGACGGATTCTCCGCGTTGGCATACGATGTCGATCTGCTGAATCTTGTACGTGGTTTCCGAGTAATTGGCGTGTATCAGGACTTGGAGGAGCGCTTCCAGTTCTCCCGGAGCTTTATCGTTTATCTGACGTTTTAACAGTGCTTTGGGAATCAGGATGTAGCCTTCGTGCAGGAGGTTGTTTGGAAGTTGTTTCATTGAGGCGTATTTTTATTTACTTGTTGTTGATTGCGGGTTATCCCCATTGTGCATACATTGTCGGATGCGGCTGCGAAGGTAGTGCATGAATGGCTGTTCGAAATTCTTTTTTGGCTGGAATGGGGGTGTTTTGAACGGTATGGTGGTATTTGGGCTGTATTGGGGCTGTAGGACGGAAATAATGTTGTTCTGTGTGACACCGCGCGGGTGTAAAAGATGAGATTGGGGGAATGAATAGAAAAACAGAGGTTCTGTTGGGATGAAACAGAGCCTCTGTTTATTAGAAATAGAACCTCTGTTTGCCTTAAATAGAGGCTCTATTCGGGGACATGCGGTTTTTTTTTAGTATTTTTTTTGACAAAAAATCGAACAGCCAAACGAACACCCCCTGAAGGTGGCTCAACTGCTTGTCTGTCATGCGTTTGCAACGCTCGAAAAAAAGTAGGCGAACCACCAACCGAACATATATAAATACTAAAATATAATAATCTATATAATATAGTTCATTCAACACCTTTTTCTGTGTTTTCGGAGGTGTCAGGATGCAGTAAATCTTTACTTATGGGTGATGCGCTAACGTAGGATTATTTTTCCGGTCCCCAGGTCATGAAAAGGATCTGCTGTTGCTTCGGACTTAGACGTGTTGTTTCGTGTACGTAGTGTGCGGCTTTTAATTCCGAAGAGCAGTTTGTCGAGTTCTATTTCGTTTCTCATTCTTTTTGCTGGCTGTGTCAGCGTTAGAATATTCGGGAAAATACTCCTGCGCTACGGCAGAGAAGGTTTTAAAACCATTGATAACCCATTCTCGTTCTTCCATTTCTTCTTCGTTTTCGTTTGAAGTCTTCATTTGTGTAAAATTAAATTGTTTATTAATGCAACACTTCTTGTGTTGACTTTGCAAAGTTAATGAAAATATATTTGTTGTGATAAAATAATCGATTTATTTTATTATCATATTTGATCTATATAATAAAATATTGTATCTATTAAACTCCTTTTTAAGCGTAGCTTTTTGTATCATAAAATTTGACTTGTTTTGTATTGATATATTTGCTAAACTTTTTTTCTTCTATACGCGTCTCAAATTAAATCGTATATTTGCGAAAAGAATCAAGATTGGGAATTATGAACGAAAACGTCTTAGCTAAACTGAAGATACTTGCGGAATCTGCCAAGTACGATGTTTCCTGTTCTTCCAGTGGTACGGTGCGCTCCAATAAGCCGGGCACGCTGGGAAACACTGTTGGAGGATGGGGGATCTGCCACAGCTTTGCCGAGGACGGGCGGTGTATCTCGCTATTGAAAATCATGCTTACCAATTATTGTATTTACGACTGTGCCTACTGTATCAACCGGCGTAGCAACGATCTCCCGCGCGCCACGTTTTCCGTCTCGGAACTGGTAGAACTGACTATGGAATTTTACCGTCGCAATTATATCGAAGGCCTGTTTCTTAGTTCCGGCGTTGTCCGCAATCCGGACTATACCATGGAGACGGCTCGTGCGTGTCGCCAAAGACTTGCGCCAAGTGTACCGCTTCAACGGGTATATCCACCTGAAGAGCATTCCCGGTGCCAGTCGTGAATTGGTGAATGAGGCCGGGCTGTATGCCGACCGTTTGAGTGTCAACGTCGAAATCCCCAAAGAAGAAAACCTGAAACTGCTTGCACCGGAGAAGATCATAAAAGTGTTTTCGCCCCGATGAAATACATCCAGCAGGGAGTATTGGAAAGTAAGGAGGAACGGCAGAAGTTCCGCCATGCTCCCCGTTTTGCGCCTGCGGGACAGAGCACGCAAGTGATCGTAGGAGCGACCTCCGAATCGGATAAGGATATTCTTTTCCTCTCGTCGGCTCTCTATGGGCGACCGACGATGAAGCGTGTTTACTATTCCGGATACGTCTCCGTGAATACGTATGACACGCGTCTGCCTGCACTGAAACAACCGCCTTTGGTACGTGAGAACCGTCTCTATCAGGCTGACTGGTTATTGCGCTTTTACCAATTCAAGGTGGACGAAATTGTGGATGATGCCTATCCGGATCTCGACCTCGAAATAGACCCGAAACTCTCGTGGGCGTTGCGTCATCCGGAACAGTTTCCTGTCGATATCAACAAGGCGGATTACGAAATGTTGCTCCGTGTGCCCGGCAGTGGGTGTGAAATCGGCGAAGCTGATTGTCGCTTCCCGCCGTTTCTCGCGACTGGGATTTTATGAACTGAAGAAGATCGGAGTGGTGATGAAGAAGGCACAGTATTTCATTACCTGCAAAGAACTTCCTCTCCAAATGCTGACTGTGAACGAACTTTCGCCGCAACGGGTACGTAGCTTATTGCTCCCAAAACCAAAAAAGAAAGTGGATGAACGCCAATTACGACTTGATTTCTGATTTATGATTTTGAATTCTGATTAAACGAATTACTAAGTATGTTGATTAGCTTATATAATAATTTAGGTACAGATTACACGGTTTTTAGTGTTGTCATTGCTACAAAGAGTCCCATTCATCCCTGTAATCCGTGCCTAAAATAAATCATAACCCGGAAGTCATAACCCATAAATCATAATTCATAACCCATAAATCATAAATCAGAAATCATAAATCTTGAAATTTTTTGTTTACGATAAAACCTTTGATGGTCTGCTGACTGCCGTGTTCGACGCCTATTTTCGCAAGACCTTTCCCGATGATTTGTTGTCGGAAGGGGACGCTTTGCCGTTGTTTTATGATGAATTGCATACCGTGGTCACCGATGAAGAGAAGGCCGCGCGTGTGTGGCGGGGATTGCAGAAGAAAGTCTCTGTATCTGCTTTGGGCTGCCTCACACAAAGTTGGCTGTCGGAGCTTCCGGAGGTAGGGATGCTCATTTTCGTTATATCCGTAAAGCGATCGACTCCCCCGTTCCATCGAAACCAATTTTGGCGATCCGGACGTTTTGCGATTGGCGCAAATATGGAAGAAAGTGGACGGAGAACGGGTACATCTGATGCAGTTTGTCCGTTTTCAGAAGGCTGCGGACGGCACATTCTTCGCGGCTTTCGAACCGCAGTATAATGCTCTGCCGCTTACGGTGCAGCATTTCAAAGATCGCTTTGCCAATCAGAAGTGGATTATCTATGATATGAAGCGGCGTTATGGCTTTTACTATGATTTGCAGGAAGTGACTACGATTTCTTTTGATGATGACAGCCGTGAATCCCATCTGATTACGGGGATGCTGGATGAAAGTCTGATGGACAAGGATGAGAAACTTTTCCAACAACTCTGGAAAACGTATTTCAAGGCTATCTGCATTAAAGAACGCATGAATCCGAGGAAGCACAAAAAGGATATGCCTGTCCGCTACTGGAAGTATCTGACGGAGAAGCAGAAATAGGGTTTCATCTCTTTATATTTTAGAATTAAAATACTTCTCCTTGTTTCTTCTGCTTTTCTTGTCTCTATTGTTTTTTTTGTAAAGGGACTTATTCAATTCGCTGCACTGTTACCTCCGGAAACTCCTGTATCAATGAAAGCAAATGTCCTTCATCGTTATTTCGTTTCGACTTGATTACCATGCTCACCTGATAAAACTCTGCTTCACCCTTATGCAACGTTTCCATCTCGTAAGAGACTATCAGGTAGTCTTTAGAGTTGAATCTGTCCGCTATCTGTTTCAGAGTGTCTTTGTTGGGAGTAGAGAAAGAAACCATCGAGCTTTTCATTCCGATGCTTTTAAACAGGTAACTAAGTAATTCCAGTCCGATGAGGGTCAATACCATGGCAGCAATGCCGATGGTGTACATTCCTGCGCCTACTGCCAGTCCGATACCGGCAGTTGCCCAGATTCCTGCGGCGGTAGTCAGGCCGCGTACAATCTGCTTTTGGAAGATGATAGTTCCCGCACCGATAAATCCGATACCACTGACGACTTGTGCCGCCACACGACTGGGGTCGAGCGTGACACTGCTTTCTTTTATAATCTCCTGAAATCCGTATTGGGAAACAATCATAATCAGGGCACTGCCTAGCGATACGAGGAAATGAGTACGGTATCCGGCTTCTTTGGCACGGTATTCACGATCCAGTCCGATGATCGCCCCCAGTATGCCGGCGACCAATAAACGAATGACGAAATCTATGTTCAACATCATGTGTTCAATCTCCTTTCTGTTTTTTTATTGTTTGTGGAAAAATACTTGGAACTATAAATATACAATTATTTCTCTTTTATGGATCAATCATTTAGTAATATTTGAACGTATTCGATCTATTTTATCGTATATTCGCAGACTCAAATGAATGTTTAACCCTGTGATTGAGTGAATAATGAAGAAAAGATTTTTTATATAATCAGTTTTCTGCTGATCTTTTGCATCGAGGTATTGATAGCTTTGTATGTACGTGACAATTTCATACGTCCTTATGTCGGAGATATGCTGGTGGTAGTGCTGGTGTATAGTTTTGTGAGGATATTTCTTCCGACAGGAATTCCGCGGATGCCGTTTTATGTCTTTCTTTTTGCCTGCTTTATAGAAGTGCTGCAATACTTCCAGTTGGTGGAAACATTGGGGATTACGAATCGTGCAGCCAGAATCATTCTGGGCTCTACGTTCGATTGGGCGGACATAGCTTGTTATGCGGTAGGCTGTGTGTTTATTGTTTTATTCGAGCGTATTGGCAAGAACTCATAGCAATGAGGCACACATTTTTCGTATTTCGTTTAATCGGTTTGAAAGTGCTTTCTTTTCACGTGCCAGAGCCATATTATATCGTGCTTGCATATTGATGAGTAGTTCCGGATTAATGTTTAGAGCGGCTTCTATCATTAATGCAAAATCACTGGTAATAGGTCTTTTCCCATTTAAAATTTCATTAAGCATTGTATAGGGAACTCCCAGAATTTCCGAGAATTTCTTTTGAGAGATTCTGCGACATTCCAATTCTTCTTTCAATATATCACCTGGGTGTGTTGGTAATCTTTTTTATTGTATCCATAATTTAATCTTTTTATTGATAATGATTGGTTATATCTGTCACTATGTGTTTAGTCATTATTCAATTTATGTCCGCAGTATTTGCAAAACTCGGCATTGTCCTCGTGTCCGGAGCGGTGGCAGTGGGGGCATTCCTTGTCCCTTCTGCGTTTATAGTCTTTCATCATGGAGGCCGAAACGATTCCTGTCGGTACGGCGATGATCGTATAGCCGATAAGCATCACGCAGGCGGAAAGGAACTTTCCGAATCCGGTGACGGGGGTGATGTCACCATAGCCTACGGTGGTCATGGTGACGATTGCCCAGTAGATACTGTTCGGGATGTTGTTGAACTGGGAATCGGGCTGCGTGCCCTCTATCATGTACATCAACGTTCCGATCGAAGTCACCAGAATGACGACGAACAGGAAAAAGACGGCTATCTTCTTGCTGCTTTCGCGCAGGGCGGTGAGTAGCCGTTCGCCTTCGTTCAGGAAGTTGAACAGCTTGAATACACGGAATACGCGTATCAGACGGAAAGCGCGGATGATGAGCAGGTAACGTGCGCCGGGGAAAAGCAGGCCGATATAGAGCGGGAGGGTGGCCAGCAGGTCTACAATGCCGAAGAAACTGAATATGTATTTCCGGGGGCGGGGCGAACAGTAAATGCGTGTCAGGTATTCGAAAGTGAAGAAAGCGGTGAAAAGATACTCCATAATGACAAAAGGAGTCGTCAGAAAGCTGGGAAGTCCTTTCAGGCTTTCGATGATGACAAGCAGTACGCTGACTAGAATACAGCCAATAAGAATCACGTCGAACAGTTTCCCGGCGGGAGTGTCCGATTCGAAGATGATGACGTACAACTTTCGTTTCAGTTTTCGTCATGTAAAAAACGATGGATTCTTTCTTTTCAGTTTCATACTAACAGTTCATACTAAATGCTATTTGGACGTTCCTCCGGCATCTTCTTGTAGAAAGAGGTTGTTTGGCTGTGAATGGGCAGTGCAAACTCCGTTTTCCGCTATGAGAAGAGGTTAGGGGAGAGGATTTCAGTCAATCACCCATTGTTTATTATAGGCCTCTGTTTTTTTCGGATCGTAATACATACCTTCTTGTGTGGGAATATAGAGGGTGTATGTCTTTCCGGTCTTGTTCCTTAATGAGGTGTCGCGCAGCCAGGGGTTGGCATCACGGAGTTGTGCGTATGTGATACCTTGTGATTTGGCATAATCATTCAAATCATTGATGCTAGTAGAGACGGTCACCTTTTTGTAGGAATGGGCGGATACAGATGTTCCCGCTTTCAACAGAAACCCGTAACGTTGCGGGTTGTTGAATATCTCTTTGGCTGCCAATATGCGGAACATGTAGCGGGAAGTTTCTTCTACCAGCCACAAGTCCATGGCATGGCTTGCCAGTTGTTTGTCGAGTTGGGAGGAGATACGTCCCTGTCCGGCATTGTAGGCGGCGGAAACAGCCATCCAGTCTCCATATTTGGCATATGCCTGTTTGAAATATTTGCAGGCAGCTACGGTAGCTTTTCTCGATATGATAGCGTTCGTCCACATTCTCGTTCACTTCCAGTCCGAACTCGCGTCCCGTGGTGGGCATAAACTGCCATAGTCCGGCTGCACCTGCCGGAGAGCGGGCGATACTGTTCAGGTTACTTTCGATCACCATTAGATATTTGAAATCATCGGGGATACCGTTTGCTTTCAGTATCGGTTCGATGATAGGGAAGTATCGGTTGGCACGCTTAATCAGAAGCATGGTGGTGGAATGCATATAGGTGAAAGCCATCATTTCACGATCCATCCGTTCGCGGCGGTCATAGCGGCGGAGGTCAATCGTTTCACCGTCAAAGGTAACCTGGGCGGGTACGGTGGGCGAAGTGACGCAATAGGGCACTTCCGACTTGGCGGAATGTTGTTCGTTGACTTGGCTGCTGCCTATCAATACAGGAATGGATGCGCCGATGCAAAATACTAATATAAGTGTAAGAATATAGTTGATTTTCATTCGTCTTTTCATTTATTTATTTCATTATTTTTGTTTTTTTCAAAGAACTTTTCCTGCATTTTATACGTTTTTCTAATAGAGTTAAAATAAATAATGAATCAAGATGAATATAGCAATGACCGGAGCCACCGGATATATAGGCAAACATCTTTCTAAGTTATCTCACAGAAAAGGGTGGACACCGGATCATTCCCTTGGGAAGAGCGATGTTCCGCGAAGGTATGTCCGGACATTTGATTCAGACATTGACGCATTGCGACGTAATCATCAACCTGGCTGGCGCACCTATCAATAAGCGTTGGACACCGGAGTACAAACAGGAGCTTTTCAATAGCCGTATTGTGGTCACCCACCGCATTATCCGTGCGCTAAATGCCGTCAAGACGAAACCGAAACTGATGATTTCAGCTTCCGCCGTGGGCTATTACCCTCCCGAAGTGGAGGCGGACGAATACACCCGTACCCGCGGGGATGGCTTCCTGTCTGACCTTTGCTATGCATGGGAGAAGGAGGCCAAACGCTGTCCGGAACCGACCCGGCTCGTCATTACACGCTTCGGCGTAGTGCTCTCTCCCGACGGGGGAGCGATGCAACAGATGCTACGCCCGTTGCAGGCTACGAAGGTGGCTACCGCTATCGGTCCCGGCACCCAGTCCTTCCCGTGGATAGCACTGCACGATCTTTGCCGTGCCATGGAGTTTTTTATCGGGCATGAGGAGACGCAAGGTGTGTTCAATCTGGTTGCCCCGCAACAGATCTCGCAATACGATTTTACTCACGAAATGGGTAAAGCCTATCAGGCATGGACGACGATTGTTGCTCCGCAACGTGCTTTCCGTATCTTCTATGGCGAGGCCGCCTCGTTTCTCACAGCCGGACAGAGAGTGCGCCCGACACGTCTGACGGAAGCCGGGTTCCGCTTTTCCGATCCCAACGTCGAACGTCTTTTTAAAGGTACGGATCACACCACGGTCAAGATCCTCTCGATCTGAACCGCTATATGGGGCTTTGGTACGAAATAGCCCGCTACGAGAACCGTTTCGAGCACGGACTTGTAGATGTCACGGCCACTTACACGCTCCGTCCCGACGGTCCTGATTCGTGTAGAGAACCGGGGATGCAAGCGCAATTCTCCTTATGATATCTGCAAGACTGCCAACGGGCACGCCAAGATTCCCGACCCCGCACAACCCGGTAAACTGAAAGTCTCTTTTTTCTTGAATTTCTATTCCGATTATTATGTGATGGAATTGGACCAAGAGAATTACAATTATGCTCTTATTGGCAGCAGCACCGATAAATATCTCTGGATATTAAGCCGCGCGCCCCAACTGCCCGAGGAAATACAAAAAGAAACTCGTCACCGCTGCCGAACGCCGCGGTTACGATACCAACCGGTTGCAATGGATAGAACAATTTTGATATAAAATGCTTTTATAATTAGTTTATATAATAAATCATAGCGCACGAAACGCTGATGAACACTGTTGTTTATCTATGCGTCATTTTGTAGAAAATCGCCTGATAATAGATAATTATTAGGCAAGATTACTTAAAACAATAATGAACTTTAAAACAATATAGATTATGGACGGGAAATTACTCATCAGCCCGAACAGAAACTGTTCAAGACGGAAGTCGACGGTCGCACCGCTTTTGTAGAATATCGCCTCTTATGGTGATTCTCTCGACATCATTCAACCATCGTGCCCCGCCCGATAGAAGGTCGCGGAATAGCCGCCGCACTGGTGAAAGCTGCTTATGCCTAATAGCCAACGGAATGAAACCGAAAGCCACTTGCTCTTATGCGGTAAAATGGTTGGAACGCCACCCGGAACTGAATGGCAATAGTGATTGATTTCAGTTTTAGAATGTCCAAAAAATGTGTCGAGATATGGTTTTAGGTTATTTTCGACACATTTCTATATTCATGATTGATTATTTCCATCTCTTCAACTGTGGGAAGAACTCTTTCATCGTTTTACGTGCTTCTTCCACCGTGTATTTCACTTCCGAGTCTTTATTAAACTCGTCGATATAATTCAGGTTGAGTTCAATCATTTCATCCATTGTACACTCTTTGGTGAAATGCCCGTCTGCATAGCAATACTGGCAATACTCTTCATTCTTGCTACCGTCTGCTTCTTTTCCAGAATGTCGAGTCGTCTATCGGCATAGCACAACTCTGACAAATTTTTTGTTCCATCTTTTTTTGTTAGATTATAAGTTTATGTTACAGGACAAATATAGGTAGAATTATTGGAATCTTTTATCTGATCAAATATAATTACCTGTTCATTTCCCGGTTGTTCACTTTTGGGGTTAATTTGTTTTTACCGGCAGGCGTTTCCACATCCAGCGGGGAATCATTCGCCAGAAGAATACGAGAATACGATAACGTCCGTCAATGATAGCTACCCGCTGTTTCCGATGAAGTGCACGTACAATGTCGCGGCCTACCTGGTCGGTTTTCATCAGCATGGATAATGCTTTCCGTCATTCAGCAAGTCGGTGGCTACAAATCCCGGACGAATATCGGTAAAACGGATATGTAGCTTTTGCAGGTGTGACAGTTGTTCGAGCGCATCTATATAAGTGTTTTGAAAACGTTTTGGTGGCGGAATAGGCAGGAGCAACTCCGAGCCCTTTGGTTCCGGCAATGGAACTGATAACGGCGAGGTGTCCGCCTCCGTTGTTCTTGAAGTACATGAAAGCGGTATCTACCATCCGTGATAAAGCCTGCTACATTGGTGTGTGCTGTGTTCAATTCTACTTCCATGTTCAATTCCATATTCTGGAAACCGATGCCGGAACTAAGAAAAACAAATCCATGCCGCCTAGTTGATCGATGAGCAGCATCCAGCTTTTCCGGCACTGTATTCCTGAGTGACGTCCAGTGATTGAATTTTTATCTGTTCCGGTGCGATTTGCCGGTCTTCGAGAGCTGATTGGCGTCTTCCCGCTACTCCTATCTGCCAGCCTTCGCAGTAACAGGCATTTGTGCAACTTCCTTGTCCGATACCGGAGGTGCCCCCTATGATAATGGCTTTTTCATTACTGATTTTTTTTAGTAAGTTATAGGTTCAATGAATGTCGTATGGTTTGCCAGGGTGCATAGAACAACATTCTCGGTCCGAAAAACGCATTACCTGTCGCATTCGTTCGCGCAGGACAGGCTTGTAACAATGTACTGTGCACTCTTTGCATGCACCCTTTTTCTCTCCAAACGGACAACGGTCGAGACGGGCATGCGCATAGCGAAGCAGCTCTTTACAGTCGGTACAAAGAATCTTGTTTTTTTTCTTTTTTCCGACAATAGAGGCGGATCATTAACTCTACTGTTTTCTTTTCGTGTGCGATGCGTGATACCTTCATCTCTTTCTTCTTTACACTTTGGTTTGACAAAGATAGCGAAGATTATGCAGAATCACAGGCGTATTTTGTTAAAATGTATCTTTCTGGTGGGTATTTTCTTTTCTGATGGTAAATCATGAACAGGCTTTTTGAAACATCTTCTGAAGAGCTTGTGGATGAC
>VOFG01002083.1_pt1 | contig 74192 bp, 110 predicted proteins | sample 5384171 | NCBI WGS metagenome assembly VOFG01 (sample SAMN12384726, study PRJNA508395) | human gut metagenome | isolation source: healthy gut F | host: Homo sapiens
TCTGGATCCGGAAGCGGGCCTATTCGGACGGACGCATCGTGAAAGCGCAGGATTTTCTGCTGAACATTTGCCTCCGTACGTCCGGTTTTGCCGGGATCCGTTCTGGACAACCCTGTTCCGTTCCATGTATGATCAGATTACGGTATACGGGGATTCCATCATTGCCCTGACGCTGCCGACCCGCGGGCCGCTGCAGCCTTACATGGCCTGTGCGGATTTTCATCCGGCCCATCCCGGTTTTTACCATGATTTCAACGCTCTGTTTCTGGAACGCTACCAGTGGAAAGTCCCTCCAAATACGGGTGGCTACATGGTTGTTCCCGCTAAAATCCGGATAGGAGAAAGCATTACCCTGGCCCGCGTGAAAAATTGGTGGGCGAAGGACAGGAAGTATTACCGCCATTCCTGCAATGCGGACCAGGTGGAACATGTGTTTGTGAACATGGAAAACAAGGCGGTTGAAATGTTCCGCCGCGGGAACTGGACATCATGAACGTTCGCAAGCCGGAGGTGTGGGAAACGGGTCTGGAACTGCCGGAAGTGCACCGGGGCTATATAGATAAATACAGTCTGGAAGCCAATTACGCCTGTCCCCCGTACGGACTGTATCTGAATTGCTCGGACAAGTTGTTGAAAAATCCGGATATCCGCCGCGGTCTGGCGCATTCCGTGAACATGGGCCTGGTGATTGATACTTTGTTCCGCGGGAATATGAGAAGGCTCGGTTCCTACATGGAGGGGGTACGGAGACCTGACTCTTCCGCTGAAAGCTCCGGAATACAGCAAGCAAAAAAGCCATGGAATATTTTGCCCGCGCCGGCTACCGGGAAATGGGGACTGACGGCGTGCTGAAAAATGAACGGGGAGAACGGCTGGTGGTGGAACTGACGTTTGCGGATTCATCCGTCCTGATGACCAACGTCTGTTCCATTCTCCGGCAGGAGGCCCTGAAGTGCGGGGTGGACCTGCGTCTGGATTCTCTTACCTACAGTGTCTGTTCCCGTAAGGTTTTGAAAAACGGTATCAGGCGGCTCTGTGGGCGTGGCCGCTGCAGACGCCGTTCCCACGGCTGTATGAAACATTTTCTTCCGAACTGGCGTATGATGCCCGCGGAAATCCCGTAGGCAATACGAATAATATTATGGCTGTGTCGGACGCTGAACTGGATGCCGCCCTGGATGCGGAACGCAATGCCCCGGATACCGGTTCCCTGAAGCTGACTCTTCACCGTGCCCAGCAGCGTCTTTATGAACTCTGCGTCTGGATTCCCGGCTGGCTGGAACCCTACACGTACGTCGCCTGCTGGCGCTGGATACGCTGGCCGGAATCCCCCACGCGGTTCTGTTCCCCTGAATTTTTAATCCGCTGGAATCGCACCTGTACTGGGTGGATGAAGAAATGAAGAAGGAAACGCTGGAGGCTCGGGCCGTGGCGTACCGTTTGAAGAAAAAGCATCAAATAATATATCTTGAAAGACAGGATGGTGCCGTTCCGTAATAAAAAACCGGGTCACCGTCTCCTTTTAAATTGAAAGGAGGTGATTTTTTTCATCATAATCTCCTTCGCATTTACCGTAATTAATTATTAATTCCATAATCATGAAATTATCCTTTTCTCCGTTCTGCTTCTGGCAGGGGCATCTTTGCGTGGCTGCTCCCATGCCTCTGCCGGAATCCAATGACGGAGCCAGGCATGTCTTCTCTACTAATCAGGAAAATTTTTTGATGGACGGAAAGCCCATCAAAATCATTTCCGGGAAATGCATTATCCTCGCGTGCCGCGCCAACCCTGGAAGGACAGGTTCCAGCGCATAAAGGCCATGGGCATGAATACCGTCTGCACTTATCTGTTCTGGAACGTGCACGAACCGGAACCCGGCAAATGGGACTTCTCCGGCAATCTGGATTTTGTGGAATTCATCAAGGAAGCGCAGAAGGCCGGCCTGTGGGTCATTGTGCGTCCCGGGCCCTATGTGTGCGCGGAATGGGAATTCGGCGGATTTCCCGGCTGGCTGCTGAAGGATGAAGATTTGAAAGTCCGTTCCCAGGATCCCCGCTTCCTGGAACCGGCCATGGCTTATCTTAAAAAGTCTGTTCCATGTTGGAACCTCTGCAGATTACCAAGGGAGGCCCCATCATCATGGCCCAGGTGGAAAATGAATATGGTTCCTATGGTTCTGACAAAGGATTACGTGAAAAGCATCTGGACGTTATCCGGAAGGAACTTCCGGGAGTTGTTCCCTTCACGTCGGACGGCCCGAACGACTGGATGATTAAGAACGGCACGCTGCCCGGCATCGTTCCCGCCATGAACTTCGGCGGCGGAGCCAGGGCGCCTTTTGCCAACCTGGAAAAGCACAAGGGCAAGACTCCCCGCATCAACGGCGAATTCTGGGTGGGCTGGTTTGACCACTGGGGCAAGCCTCCAAGAATGGCGGCAGTACGGAAGGTTTCAACCGAGACCTGAAGTGGATGCTGGAAAATAACGTCTCCCCCAACCTCTTCATGGTGCATGGGGGGGACCTCCTTCGGCTTCATGAACGGGGCGAACTGGGAAGGCGCCTATACGCCGGACGTGACCAATTACGACTACGGCGCCCCCATTTCTGAAAACGGAACCCCTGACGGACCGCTACCGTACCTTCCGCCAGACCATTCAGGACTATTACGGTGATACGTACAAGCTCCCCGAACCTCCCGCCCAGCCGGAAATGATGGAGCTGCCCCCCATCACGTTTACGGAAACGGCCGGCATGTTTTCCCGTCTTCCTCAGCCCTCCATCCGCAAGGAGCCCGTCCACATGGAAGCCCTGGGGGCAAAGCCTGGGTTTCATCCTGTACCGGACAAAGGTGCAAGGACCGGTGAAAGGAGAACTGAAGATGAACAACATGCAGGACCGCGCCATCGTTTACGTGGATGGCAAGAGGCAGGGGGCGGCGGATCGCCGTTACAAGCAGGATTCCTGTGATGTGGTGATTCCTTCCGGACTTCATACGGTGGACATTTTGTGGAAAACATGGGCCGCATCAACTTCGGCGGCCAGATACAGGGCGAGCGCAAGGGCATCCGAGGGCCCATCACGCTGGACGGCAAAAGCTGGAAAACTTCCTTATCTACAACTTCCCGTGCAAGGGAGTGGGCTTCTTCCCTTCTCCGGCAAAAGCCGGCGGGCGACCAGCCCGTGTTCCACCGCGGGTATTTCAACGTTTCCAATCCCAAGGATACCTACCTGGATATGCGGGACGGCTGGAAGAAAGGCGTTGTGTGGGTGAATGGACGCAATCTGGGCCGCTTCTGGTTTATCGGCTCCCAGCAGGCTCTTTATTGCCCCGGAGAATACCTGAAGCCTGGGAAAAATGAAATCGTGGTGCTGGACGTGGACGGAGGTTTCGGCACGGTGAAGGGTGTGAAGGAAGCCATTTATGAAGTCAACAGGGACCCCGCCATGGCGGATGTCTTCCGCGTAGGCAAACCTGTGGCCCCGCTGCCGGCCAGCTGGTGCACAAGGGTTCCTTCGCCAAGGGGGCAGATCAGCAGGAAATCAAATTCCGCGCTCCCGTCCAGGCCCGTTACATCGCCATTGTCAGTAAAAACGCCCATGACAACGGCCCCCATGCCGCTATTGCGGAGCTGAACTTCCTGGATGCCTCCGGCAACCTGCTTCCCCGCGAACAGTGGTCCGTGGTTTATGCGGATTCCCATGAAACGACGGGGGAAGCCGCCCAGGCGGGCCTGGTGATGGACAACCAGCCCACCACCTACTGGCATACCAAGTGGCAGGGGGACAACCCTCAGCATCCGCACATGATCGTGCTGGATCTGGGCAAGGTGCAGAAACGTTCAGGATGCCGCTACCGGCCGCGCGAGAACAGGGAAAACGGCCGCATCAAGGACTATGAAGTCTATGCGTCTCCCAAGCCGTTCAAGCCTGCCAAGTAAGGTTCTCTGAATTGTTGAACTTTTCAGGGCCGCTTCCTCCAGGATGAGGGGCGGTTTGTTGCGTCCGGACATCCCGGAAGAAACAGTTCTCCTTTGCCCGGATAAGAGCCGTTCCGGTTTAAAGATGCGTATCAGCTTTCCGTCCCTTTGTTTCCTGCTGTTGTGCGGGCCGGTATTCCATGCGCAAAAAGGCGGTTCCGCAGTATAACGGAGCCGCCGGAAGACCGTAATAAACCTGATAATTGTTTGTTAGAAATTCAGGAGAAGCCCAGCTTGATGGTGTGGTAGCCGGGGTCATTGTAGCCCTGAATCTGGTAATATTCGTAGCCGAGCACGAAGTCCGCGCTATTGGAGATGCTGAACTTGAAGCCGGCCTGGGCAGCCCAGGAAAACTTGGTGGAGGAAATGGTTCGGGAACGGCTGCCGTCTTCCAGTCCATGAATGGTGGTCTTCACGTCGCCGTAAGTGGCGCCGACTTTGCCGCCCAGATAGAACATGGTGTAGTCGCCGATGGGAAGGTTCAGCGTGTAACCGGCCATCATCGGGATATAGGTGGAACGGAGGCTGGCGGTATAAGGCCCGCTGATGCCCAGGTCCTGCACGCTGGGGTGGTGGGAACCGGCCAGGATGCCGCCGTTCAGGGAAATCTGATGAACAATGCTGCCGGTTTCAATATAGTTGAAAATGCTCAGATTGCCGCCGGCCACGTTGGGCATGGCGTCTTTGGTGGCGATTCCGTAAGCCCCTTCCAGGGACATGCCGAACTGGCCGTCGTACTTGTCGGCATGATAGGCGCTGGCGGAAGACACGGAGGCCGCAAGGGCCAAACCTAACAGTATAGTTTTGTTCATATGGGGGATAAATGGTGAATTTAACTGTGGTCCATTCTTGGCAGTTTTCTCTTTTGAAGTCAAACATGAAATGTCAAATGGACGCGAAATCCTCAAACCCGGGGAGATGAAGTTGCCAGAACGCTCCCGGTGGGGTACATTCTGCGCCATGGAACAACAAGCGTGTGATTTGTTGGTGACCGCTTTCCGCATGCTGGGCGGAGCGGAACAGTCCAGCGCTGCCGGAGATGCGGCCGTCGCCGTTCGGGACGGGAAAATTTTGAAACGGGAAGCGCCGCAGAACTGGAAGCCAGGTGGACGCCCTCCGTTCGCAGGGATTTGGGGAATGCGCTGCTGATGCCGGGGTTGATTAATGCCCATACGCATGTCCCCATGACCTTTTGCGCGGTTTTGCGGATGACTTGCCGCTGATGGAATGGCTGACCGGGCATATTTTTCCCGGTGGAAGCCCGGCTGACGGATAAAATCGTCTCCCTGGGGGCCCGGCTGGGCATGTATGAAATGATGCGGACGGGCACCACGGCGTTTGTAGATTCCTACCTGTTGGAGGCCAATGTCCTCCAGGAAGCGGAACGCATGGGGAATGCGCTGTGTTGGCGGGGAAGTCGTTTTGCTTTTCCCTCTCCGGCATACGGGGGTGGGATGGTGCGGAAGCCCTGTACCGGGAGCAGGCGGAACGCTTTTTCCGGCCGCGGCAGGGTGCAGGTGGCCCTGATGCCGCACAGCGTGTACACCACCAGTGACGAAGTGCTCCGGCGTTCCATGAAGCTGGCGGAGGAACTGGATCTGATGCTGCATATCCATTTGTCCGAATCCGCCGGGGAAGTAGAGCAGTGCCGTTCCCTGCACGGGGGCAGGCGTCCCGTGGGCTATGCCCGTGATATGGGGGCTGCTGAATGAACGGGCCGTGCTGGCCCATATGGTGGACGTGACGGATGAGGAACTGGAACTGGTGGCCGCTTCCGGGGCGGCGGTTGTCCATAACCCGGTCAGCAATTTGAAACTGGCTTCCGGCTTCGCCCGCGTGCGGGACATGGCGCGGGCCGGCATTTCCGTCTCCCTGGGAACGGACGGAGCGTGCAGCAACAACAGTCTGGATATGTTTGAAACAATGAAGCTGGCCGCTATTCTTGCCAAGGGGTACAGCGGTGACGCTACTGCGCTCCCCGCCATGCAGGCGCTGAAGATGGCCACGGCGGAGGGCGCCCGCATCTTCCGGACGCCGGGGCTGGGAACGCTGGTCCGGGAGCTCCCGCGGACATGATTGCCCTGGACCTGGATGAACCGAACCTCTGCCCGATTTTCAACGAAACGTCCCATGCCGTTTATGCCTCTTCCGGCAAGGATTGCGTGTTCACCATGGTGGAAGGGAGAATTTTTGTATGATCATGGAATTTACACGGACGGCCTGTATGCGGATACCGCCGCGGAAATGCGGGATCTGGTAAAGTGGGTGAAAAACAGTGATTAAGTATTGGAAATGAGCGAATAAAGGCAGGTTTTCAACACATGCTTTAATCACCCTTCCCTTACCTCTGCTATCTGTCGGCCTCCCGAACCGGCGCATGCTCATATTCCTTCTTTACCCGCATGGGGGATGCCTTTATAGTAATTTCATGCAATATGATCTCATCGTCATTGGTGGAGGCCCTGCCGGCTATGTGGGCGCCATCCGCGCCGCCCAGCTGGGGAAATCCGTGGTGTGCGTGGAACGCGAGCGGGTAGGGGCACCTGTCTGAACTGGGGTTGCATCCCCACCAAGGCGCTTCTGAAAAACGCGGAAGCCTACCTGACTGTAACGGCCCGTACCAGGGAATTTGGCATGACGGTGGAGGGCGTCAGCGTGGATTGGGTGAAGTGATCGGCCGTTCCCGCAAGGTCAGCGACCGCCTGGCCGGCGGCGTGGGGTTCCTCTTCAAGAAAAAAACAAGGTGGATTCCGTTACGGGGGAAGCTTCCATCATTTCTCCCGGCAGGGGTGGAAGTAAAGTCCGCCGACGGGACGGTGACTGTTCTGGATGGAAAGAATATCCTGGTCTGTACCGGCTGCGTCACCCGCACGGTGCCCAGCCTCCCCTGAACGGCACTACTGTCATCGGCTCCAGGGAAGCCATGGTGCTGGAAAAGCGGCCTGAAAGCATGATCATCATCGGTTCCGGAGCCATCGGCACGGAATTCGCCTACATTTACAATTCATTCGGCACCAGAGTGACGCTTATTGAAGCGCTTCCCCGGATGCTTCCCAATGAAGACGACGACTCCTGCATGACGCTGGAACGGGCATTCAAAAAGCAGGGCATCAAAGTGATGACGGAGCTTCCGTGGAATCCGTTACGGAAACCTGTGACGGACAGGTCAGGGCCAGCGTAAAAACAGCAAGGGACAGGAAGAGGAAATCACGGCGGATGTCTGCCTGGCAGCCATCGGCGTGAAGCCGGTTGTTCCCGCCGCTCCCGGCCTGGACCTGGAGCTGACGGAAAAGGGATTCATCAAGGTGTGAATGACCGCTACGCGACTTCCTTCCCGGCGTGTATGCGGCAGGCGATGTGATCGGCGGCGTGCTGCTGGCGCATACGGCTTCTTTTGAAGCTGTGCAGGCAGTAGAGGGCATGTTTAATCCGGACTATCAGCCCAGGCAGGTGGGCTTTTTCCCGAGCTGCACATATTGCTACCCGCAGGTGGCTTCCGTAGGTAAAACGGAACGCGCCCTCAAAGAGGCGGGCGTGGAATACAAGGTGGAAATCCCTTCCAGGCCATTGGCAAGGCTGTAGCCGCCGGAGAACCGGACGGTTTCGTAAAACCCTGTACGGCGCCAAAAAACGGAGAACTCCTGGGCGCCCACATCGTGGGGCCGGAAGCCACGGAGCTGATTGCCGCGCTGGGCATCGGCATTCAGGCGGAACTGACGGACGAGGACATCCATGCCACCATTTTCGCCCATCCCACGCTGTCTGAGGCCATCCATGAATCCATGCTGGCTTCCCGAGGGAATCGCCATCCACATGTAACGGTTTTCAATGGAAGGGCCCCCATCCGGGGGCTCTTCCATTCATTCCCTTTGTCATGCAAACGGGTGAATGACAATCTGCGTTGAAAAAAGACGTTCAAGGATAAACTTGTTGATGAGGGCTGCAGCGTCAACAATTCCCGTAAGTTTATCAGACAGGCTTTAAGCAGGATTGATAGTCAATGTAGTAGATTGACTGTAAGTTTTGGAAAGCCGCGGTTTGCTTGTTTATATCATCAAAGAACGGGGGATAACCTGGAAACCACAGGCAACAGGGCCATTTGCGGCACGAGTGGACGGACAGCCGCGAAAACGGAGCGGGAGTAAGCCAAAACGGCTCATGCCGCATTGAAGTACGGAAAAGAAAGGGCAAAAAGATTTTGAAACAGTTCCGAAACAGTTCCGCTTCAGCCTCTGTTTTCGTTTTTTATTTGCGTGATGAATGGGAAGTGTTTGATACTAATTTATGGGGAAAATATATTTATAACGTATAGATAATTCCTCGCATTTATTTCTTCTCCAATATTTTCTGTTTTTTCTTTACCGGGTGTCTGATGACAGTTTTCAGTTTGCCCACATCACATTTGCGTGGATCGGAAAGATAAATTTCGTGATGATAACGAGTATCGGTAATATCGATCTCATATCCATTGGCATTTGCGTATTCTTCCATCTGGTGGATGGTTTCGGTTCGTTATCATAAGAGCCGAGGTGCATGCATTGAACGCAATCGCCTTCTTCATAGGTAAGAAAATCCACCGTTGAAAAGTCCTTCTTTTTCTTTTTGGTTGCTTCCTCGATTGCCCACTCAAGATCTTCCTTAGTCACAAAGTCTGGTAAACGGATAATAGAAATAAATTTAAAATTTTTCTTTATGGCCATAGTCCATTCCATCGCTGCCATTTGCCACCAAAAGCCTTCAAGAGGCGGGACAATATACTCAAAAAGCCTTTAATCTTGCGAGAACTCTTATAGCTCATTTTGATAGTATAGGCAATTCCGTAAAGTAGTTCAATGGAGCGTTGGTATTCTCCACCCTCATCATTGGGATTTCCCTTGCCACGAACTGCTATGTAATTCATTTTAGGAATAGTAACGATTGCCGGTTTGTTCTTCGGCATGTAAAATTCCTTGTATTCTTTCTTATAATCAAAAACCATGCTTAACACTCATTGAAATTATTTTTTTTCTTATTATGCCATTTATGAATTTTTAGAATCATAAAGGGAAAATCGGAAGTAAAATAAAAGACTGAGCGCAACAGACGAAAATTTTTTGAAAATACAGCGGTTTTAGAGTGATTGATTTTTTAATTGCGATTTGCTGATTAGTTCAATCGATTCGAATATGGCACATTTCTCTGTTACAAATAATCCGTGTTTTATATATGCTTTAACTATCCAGTTCGTCAAGAGGAGGGTAGTATTTTTTTTATAAAGAGTTTGAAGAATCCCCCTCCCTAAAATTTTCCCCTTCCCTTGAAAAAGCGCCTCTTGACAAAAGACCTGGGGGATTCATTTCCTGAATACTTGGAAAATTAAAAAAGATATTTGTTTTTCTTCTTGTTATTTAGACTTTTTCCTGCGGCTCCTCATAACTCGAATACTGGATTTTCCACGGCATTTTTTTGACGGCAACGAGAAATTGCACGGCCTGCTTGCCGTCCACCAGGCGGTGGTCGTAGGAAAGGGCGAGGTACATCATGGGCCGGACGACGATTTGGCCGTCCCGGACCACGGGGCGTTCCTGAATGGCATGCATGCCCAGAATGCCGCTTTGGGGAGGGTTCAGAATCGGGGTGGAAAGAAGCGATCCATACGTGCCGCCGTTGGAAATGGTAAAGCATCCGCCTTGCAGATCCTGCATGGACAGGTTTCGCTACGTGCTTTTTTCCGCCAGGGCGGCGAGTTCCAGTTCCAGCTCCGGGAGCGTTTTCCGGTCGCAGTCCCGCAGCACGGGGACGACGAGGCCCTTATCCGTGCCGATGGCTACAGAGATGTCATAGTACAGGTTTTCCACGATGTCCGCGCCGTCAATTCTGGCGTTGACCTGGGGCACTTCCTGCAAGGCCTTGACTACGGCCTTGATAAAGAAGCTCATGAAACCGAGTTTGGTTCCGTACCGTTCCGGTACGCTGCATTGAATTGTTTGCGGAGCTCCATCACGGAGGACATGTCGCATTGTTGAAGGTAGTCAGGATGGCCGCCTGGTGCTGGGCTCTACCAACCGTGCCGCGATGGTACGGCGCAACGGGCTCATGGGTTTTCTGATGAAGCGCGGAGAAGCCTCCTTTCCTGTTTTCCCATTTTTTCCGGAGGTTGTCTGATCCGGCGAGGATGTTTTCTTTTCCGGCTTTTTGTTCCGGGGCGCCAGTCACAGGTGAGGAGGGACCGGAAGCGGGTTTCTCCCGCGTTTCCAGTGGTACGGAGGCGGTGCGGCGGAACTTCCGTCAAGGGGGAAATGCGCCTAAAACCGCGCCGATGGGGGCTTCCGCCCCTTCCGGGACGAGGATTTCCAGCACGCCGCTTTCATCCACCTCCAAATCCGTGGAAACCTTGTCCGTTTCCAGCGTCACCAGCGTATCGCCTTTGGCTACCGGATCGCCGGCGTTCTTGTGCCACGCGGCTACGGTGGCGGAGGTGACGGATTCTCCAAAGTTGGGAGTCAGGATGTCGCTCATGGGAGGAAGATGGGTTCAGGATTGCGCCCGCGGCCCGAAGGCAGCGGCGAGAAGTCGTTTTTGCGCGGCGGCGTGCAGGGCCTTGGCTCCTTCCGCAGGGCAGGCCATGGGCGGCCGTCCCGCATAGCGGAAGGAGGTGGCGAAGAGGTGCCCCAGCCTGTTCCGCAGGTGGCCCCAGGCCCCCATGTTGGAGGGTTCCTCCTGGCACCAGACGAAGTCGCGCACTTTCTGGTAGGGTGCCAGCAGGAAGGTGAGCTGTTCCCGGGCCAGAGGATAGATTTGTTCCAGACGGATGATTACCGTGTCTGCAATATTCCGTTCCTTGCGGTAGGCAGCCAGGTCATAATAGATTTTCCCGGTGCAGAAGACGGCGCGCGTGACCTGGTCCGGCGCGGGAGCATCCGGGTCCGGCAGTACTTCGCGGAAACGGGGGGGCCAGAAATTCCCGGTGCGGGGAGACGGCATCCGGACGGGAGAGCAGGCTTTGGGCGTAAAGACGATCAGGGGCTTGTGCACGTTCCGGTGCACCTGGCGGCGCAGGGCGTGGAAGTATTGGGCCGGGGTGGTGGGGTTGATGACCTGCATGTTGTCGTCCGCGCAAAGCTGGAGATAGCGTTCCATGCGGGCGCTGGAGTGTTCCGAGCCCGCCCCTTCATAGCCGTGGGGCAGCAGCAGCACCATGCGGTTTTTCTGGCGCCATTTGGCCTCCGCGGCCGCAATGAACTGGTCCACAATAACCTGTGCCCGTTGGCGAAGTCCCCTGAACTGGGCCTCCCACATGACCAGAGCGTCCGGGCTGTCCAGTGCGTAGCCGTATTCAAAGCCCAGCACGGAGGCTTCCGACAGAGAGGAGTTGTAAATGCGGAACGCGGTAGTGCCGTGGTTCAGCTTTTTTCAGAGGAGTGTACAGGGAGCCGTCATTGAAGTCATGCAGGACGGCGTGCCGCTGGGAGAAGGTGCCGCGCTGACAGTCCTGGCCGGACAGGCGCACGGTGTGGTTTTCCGCGAGCAGGCTGCCCCAGGCCAGGGGATTCCGCCATGGCCCAGTCCAGCGGTCCGCCTTCCCCGGAAGGCCTCCTGCGGCGAGCCAGGAAGCGTTTTTTCCAGCGTGGGTGAGGCGTGAAGCCGTCCGGCAGTTCCGTAAGGATATTTCCGATGCGCTGGAACAACTCCGGGCTGATTCCCGTCCGTATGCTGGTACGCGGGATGGGCGTTTCATCCGCATCCTGCGCGGTGGCGGGCAGGAGGTAGTCCGCGGAATTTTCCTTCATTTGCAGGTAGGCCTGTTCCATGCCCTCCCAAAGGTCTTTCCTGATGTCCCGCTCCTGCTGTTCCGTCAATTCCCCGCGTTCCCTGAGCGCCGTTCCGTACAGGGCTGCGGCGGTGGGACGCGCCTCAATCCGCTTGGTCTGCATGGGTGCAGTAAAGGCGGCCTGATCCGTTTCATTGTGGCCCAGACGGCGGTAACAGTACATGTCCAGAATGATGTCCCTTCCGAATTTCTGGCGGAACTGGAGCGCGAAGTCCGCCGCCCACACCAGGTCTTCCGGGCTTTCTCCGTTGATATGCAGGATGGGAGACTGGAGCATCTGGGCCACGTCCGTGGCGTAGCGGGAGGAGCGGGCTTCGTCCGGGCCGGTGGTGAAGCCGATCTGGTTGTTGATGACGAGGTGCACGGTGCCGCCCGTGCGGTAGCCTTTCAGCAGGGAAAGATTGAGCACTTCCGCCACGATTCCCTGCCCAGAGAAAGCGGCGTCTCCGTGCAGGACGAGCGGCAGCACATGCTTGCGTTCCGCGTCTTGCAGGTTGTGCTGCATGGCCCTGGCTCTGCCTTCCACCACGGGATACACGGCTTCCAGATGGCTGGGGTTGGAGGAGAGGCGGATGTGGAGGTCATGCCCGTCCACGTGGCGCGTGGCGGCGTAGCCGAGGTGGTATTTGACGTCGCTCCTGCCGATGGGGGATTCCGGAAGGTAGTCCGGCGTGAATTCGTGGAAGATGGTTTCAGCGGTTTGTGGAGGATGTTGGCGAGCACATTCAGCCTTCCGCGGTGGGCCATGCCCATTTCAATGTGGGAGACTCCGGCGGCGGGACAGCGCTTGATCATGGCGTCCAGCAGGACGATGGCTCCTTCCCTCCTTCCAGGGAGAAGCGTTTTTCCCCATGAAGCGCTTGCCCAGGAATTCTCAAACAGTTCCGCCCTGCAGAGATGGAAGAAGGCTTCTCTCCGGACTTCCGGGCCATAATCCACGCCGTTTGCCCGGAGCTGGATTTTTTCTTCAATCCAGGAGCGGATTCCCCAGATTGTCTATGTGGTGGTATTCAAAGCCGATGGCTCCACAATAGATTTTTTGCAGCCGATTGATGATTTCACGGAGCGTGAGTGTCCCTCCGTCCATGAAGGTGCCGGATGTTGACGGGCTGGTCCAGATCCTCTTTTGGAATCCCATATCCTCCGGGGTGACGGGGAATCGGGGCCGGTTCGGCGGCTCCAGCGGATTGAAGCGGGCGCATTGGTGTCCCATGACCCGGTAGGCCCGGATGAGCTGGCTGATGCGCCCGCGGCCTTCCGCGCTTTCCGGAGGAACGGTGTAAAGGGACGTGTCCGCATCGGTCCCTGTGTTTTCTTTTTTTTCCCGGGGCTTCTCCGCTCCCCAGTTCGTAGCCCTCGAACCAGGCTGCCCAGAGAGGATCTACGGACAGGGGATCGTTTTTCCATGATTGATGGAGCGCCGTAATTTTCTCTGGAGGGAGTTTGGAGAAGATGGAGGCATGCATGCGGCAGAGCGGATGGTACGGGCGTTTTCAGTTCTCTGATCGCTATTTTTGCCCGCAGGGCGTCAATAACTGTGTTCGTTGAGCTGAACTTTTCCACGGAAGACCCAGTAAATGGCGGCGGAATAAGCCAGAACGAGCGGCACGCCCATGATGGCTATGTATGTCATCACGACCAGGCTTTCCCGCGTGGATGAGCCGTTGACGAGCGTCAGGGAGTGTTCCGGGTTGGGCATGGAGTAAAGCAGGTTGGGGAACATCGCTGTCCCGAAGAGAGCCATCATGCAGCCCATGGTGGAGCAGGAGGCGACGAAGGCCCAGCCCGGACGGTTCCTGTGGATGAAGAGCCAGATGGACGCGATGGAAATGACCGCCAGGGCGGCGATGCCGTAAATCCAGGGGAGCGTTCCAGGCCGCCGCTACGTGCGGAACATACAGCAGGGTGGCAGCCCCGTGCAGGATGATCAGGACAGTGAAGATGATGACGCAGGGTCTGAGCAGTTTCCTGATTTGTTCCTGAAGGCTGCCCTGGGTTTTCATCAGCAGGTAGATTCCCCCGTGCATGGAGAACAGGGCGACCGTCGTCAGCCCCAGAAGAACGGAATAAGGATTCAGCAGGCTGAGGAATGTTCCGGTGAAGTTTCCCTGCGCATCCAGAGGAATGCCTTTGGTAACGTTCCCCATGGCTACGCCGATGAGCAGGGCCGCCAGAAGACTGCTGATGGAGAAGGTGGCATCCCATCCCCCTGCGCCACCATTTCATGGGCTGCTTGCTTCTGAATTCAATGGACACGGCGCGGAAGATAAGGGTGAGCAGCAGGAGCATGAAGGCCAGGTAAAATCCGGAGAAGACGGAAGCGTACACGTACGGAAAGGCGGCGAAGAGGGCGCCTCCGCCCGTGATGAGCCAGACTTCGTTTCCGTCCCATACGGGGCCCACGGCATTTAGTGTGAGTCTTCTGTTTTCATCGCCCTTGATGAAAGCTGAAGGGCGCCGGTTCCCAGGTCAAAGCCGTCCAGAATGGCGTATCCGGAGAAAAAGCACGCCGACGAGGATGAACCAGATGATTTGCAGGTCTGCGAGAGTGAGATTGTCCAACATGGTTTTAAAAGAGGGGTGAAGGTTAGTCTTTGACAAAGGAACCTGGAGTTTGCCTTCCCGGCGCCGTCGTCTTCGTCAGTTTCCTGGTCCGGACCTTTGTGGATTTTATGGGTGATTTGATAGAGGAAGAGGGCCAGCAGCAGGGCATAAATGATAAAGAACATACCCAGGGAGGAAAGGGCTTCCGCCGCGGTGAGGGTGGGGGATACGGCGTGTTCCGTTCTCAGGATGCCGTACACAATCCATGGCTGGCGCCCCAGTTCCGCTACGGCCCAGCCCGCCTGGTTGGCTATTTGCGGGCCCAGTACGGAGAAAACAAAGCACCAGAGCAGCCAGCGCTTCTGGAAGAGCCAGCCTTTTTCCACCCCCACAGGGCCGCCAGAAACAGGGCCGCCAGGGCGCAGCCAATCAGGATCATGAGATGGAAGGAGTAAAAAGACGGCAGGATGGGAGGTCGTTCGTCCTGCGGGATGTCGTTCATGCCGGTGATGGACGTGTCCAGGTCATGATGAGTCAGGAGGGTGAGCAAGTACGGGATGGAGATTCCCGTCACTTCATGGGTGGACGGGTTCATCCAGCCGATGAGATGGAGGTCCTGTGGGGCGCCGGATTCCATGACGCCTTCCATAGCCGCGAATTTGGCGGGCTGGTGGATGGAGACTTCTCGTGCGCTGGAATCTCCCGTGATGCCCATGCCAGCCACGCCGATGAGGCCGATGACCAATGCCACCTTGAAGCTTTTTTTTCCGATCCACCGGTATAACGTTTTTTCAAAATATACCAGGCGGAGACGCTGAGGACGAGCGTGGCTCCCGCCAGCCAGCAGCCGGCGAGCGCGTGCGTCAGGCGGTCCACGGTGGACGGATTGAAGACCACGTCATAGAAGCTGGTTATATGGGCCTGGATTTTTCCGTTTACTTCCACCAGCTTGTATCCGGCGGGCGTCTGCATCCAGGAGTTGGCCACAATAATCCGGATGGCGCTGAAATGGGCGCCAAGAGCGACCATGCAGGAGGAAAGAAAGTGCATTTTGGGGCCCACCTTGTCCCAGCCGAAAAGAAGAATGGCCAGGAAGCCTGATTCCAGAAAGAAGGCGAAGATTCCTTCCGCCGCCAGGGGACTGCCGAAGATGTCGCCTACGCAGCGGGAATAATCCGCCCAGTTGGTGCCGAACTGGAATTCCATCACGATGCCGGAGGCTACGCCAAGGGCGAAGATGATACCGAAGATTCTGGTCCAGAATTTGGCCTGCTTGTGGTAGAGGTCATTCTTCGTTTTCAGCCACAGGCCTTCCAGGGCGACCAGAACCACCCCAGGCCGATGGTCATCGGCGGGAAGATGTAGTGGAACATAATCGTGATGGCGAATTGGAGACGGGATAATAAGACCGGATCGTCCATGATTGATTGGGGATGAGTGGATGTTTATGGAACAGGAGGACGGCAGCCAAATACCGATACCTTCATACTTTTATACATTCCAAAAGACCCTTTGTTCAATTATTTTCCTTTTTCCGTGGATAACTTTTTTAGATTACGTCTAAAAAAAGAATGGCTTAACACTGGATGAACACGTCCATCCCTTCGTCCGCCAGAGCAAAAAGAGCCATCATGTCCCTGGGAGAAAGGCGTATGCAGCCATGGGAAGCCGGGGTGCCCAGCAGTTTCGTATCGTTGGTGCCGTGGATGTAAATATAGCGGCTCCGGGTATTGGCGTTGTGCGGTTCCAGTCCGTCCAGCCACAGAATGCGGGTCAGGATGAAGTCGGAATGTTCATCCATACTTTCGGGATTGCGGTGGGATAGCGGCCAGCCGGAAGGCGTGAGATGAAAATAGTGTCCTCCGGTTCTCCGTCCCCGATTTTTTGCAGATGCGGAAATGACCTGTGGGGGTTTTCCCGGAACCTTCTTCATGGCCTGTACCTGCCTTCCCGCTGGAAACGGGGCATTGGAGCAGGATTTTTCCGGATTTTTCCAGCACCAGTTCCTGGCAGGACAGATTAATGCGTATGGAAGGGGAAGCCATGACGGGGGAAGGAGTCAAAGAGGTTGCTACTCCTGTTGCTCCATCCGGGCAATGATGGCCTGGATGGCGGTTGTCAATTGCCGCGCTACATTGTTGTAGGCTGTCTGTCCGCAGCCGATGGGGTCGGCGATGCCACGGTTGCCCGTGTAGCAGGTGACCAGCCTGACCTTGTCCGCATGTTCGGGGGAAATTGGCAAGCAGGGCGGCAAGGGTGGCTTTCCGTCATGGCGTAGACATCTGTGGCGTTTTTCATCAGTTCATCCGTAACAGGGCGGCTTTCATGGCTGGAGAGATTGACGCCATGCTCCCGGAGGACGTGGAGCGTTTCCGGACTGGCTGCCTGCCCGGGCCATGCGGCTGTTCCTGCGGAACCGGCCTGCCATTCCGGATGGTGCGCGGAAAGTTTCCGGAACAGGCCTTCCGCCATGGGGCTGCGGCAGGTGTTGCCGGTGCAGATGAAGAGGATGTGTTTGCGCTGTGTCATGAGTCGGGGCGTTCTCTTTTGGAGTGATGGGGGATAGGTACTTCGTTGGGTTCCTGATACAAGTTGTCCGGGGGCAGCACATGGCCGGCGCCGCTGCCTTCCGACGAGGGGGGCGTCGTCTTCTTCATCTTCATCCTCTGCATCGCGGGAGGGGGGGGGAAGCTGGGGGAACAGACTGCACGCCAGGGCTACGCACAGTACCGCCGTTATGGGAGTCATGACGGGGAACCATGTATCATGAGCGGAAAACAGGTACCATGCAATGAAGGGAACGAACAGGATACAGAGGCCCCAGGTGATGAAGCGCCCTCTGCGTTGAAAACGCAAAGCCCATACGGACAGAAGCAGGACGTCCAGCACGATGATCCATTGTACCCAGGCGGGGCTATGGGAATCAGGACGGCAGGGGCAGGGGCAAGCGCTCCCATGATGCTGCGGACAGTTTGCGCCGCCAGAAGGGATTGCGCGTCCGGCGTGTCGGAAAGGGCGGATGGTTCGAAACGAGTACCGCATCCGCTGAGGAAAGCAGTTTTCTGACAGCAGTAGTATCCGGCGGGCGCAGGCCGGACATGACGGGGACGATTACTTCCTTGGTGTCCAGAATGGTGGGGCTGCTGTTTGCCGCCAGGGGGATGCGGCCGTGTTTATCCAGAGGAATGGAGCGTTTGCCGCCCAGAAAAAGGGTGTCTCCCGGAATGATTCTGACATCACCGGGTTTCAGGTCCAGGGCATTCAGAGCGGCCACCAGAGGAAGAGTGGGGAATGATATCCCCGCCCCAGCGGATGAAAAGCGGCGGGGAGACCCCTGTTATCCGGAGCTGGGGAAAACAGCGCGTTATTATCCACGACGGTTCCCAGGGGGGGCTGACGTGGTTATTTGCGGAGGTTCCCCTACGAACCTGTCCGCGCGCGGGAACTGGTCCGTCTTTCCTACGATGTTGAAGCGGGAATAATCAAGTCTTTCCAATCCGGCGGAAGGGGCGAGCGGCGGGCGGATTCGCTCATTTGCCGGCTCAGAGCCTTGTGGAGGAAGCGGTCCAGTTCATACCCCACGGCGGCTTTGACAATGCTGTCCGGCTTTTTCTTCCCAGGTCATGGGGGACATCACGTAAACATTCCTGGCTCCCTGTTCATACAGGTGCCGGAACAGCACTGTGTAATCCATGGGATTGGGAGGATAGGAGGCGAAACTGTTCAGTGATGATTCCCGGTGCAGGGAAACCACGGGAAGCTGGGCCGTCTGCCCTTTGTTGAAGTAATCGTAGGGCTGGAGGACGATGCTGTTTTCCGTATTCAGCCCTTCCGGGCGAACAGTCCGGTATTCCCCAGCCAGCAAATGTTCCGCTGCCTGTTCATAACAGAAAATGGTAGGAGGAAGAAGCACATACCCCAGAATCCAGCCCAGCCCCAGGGAAATCTGGAACAGGGACAGGATAAGCAGGAATTTGGGGGAAGCGTCATCAGAGGGGCTGGGAAAAAATCATGCTAGCATAGCAGCCAGCGGTTCTGCAAGCGTGGAGCCGGGCAGAAGCTTCCGCAGGTGTCCCAGCCCGGCGGGAATCTGAGCCAGATACCAGGTTTTTCCCTGGTTGTGGCCGATATTGGCGTAAGCACCCAGCATCTGCATAATCCGCTGCAGGGCGCAGGCGCGGAAAATACGGTGATCTATGGAGTGAGCGGAGATATTTTCCCACTCCCCTGAGCAATTCATCCGCCTGTTCCGGTTCCAGACGGGCGTAGCCGTCATAGACCAGGGAGGCCAGATCATATTCCGGACGGCCGCCGCGCATGCCCTGGAAATCGATCAGCCAGGTCTTACCCGCGTGGATGTGCACGTTCTGGGACTGGCTGTCCCGGTGCACGGGGGCATTCCGGAAGGGAGGCCAGGAATTGCGCCAGCTCTTTCAGGGCGGGATGGTTCAGGAAGGAAGCCGGTTCCAACCCCAGGTGGGATCCCAGGAAATGTTCAGCAAAATAGGACTGCTCCCAGCGGTACAAGGCCTCGTCAAAAGCGGGCTGGAGGGGAAATTCTCCGGAAACGGGCAGGAGTGAAGCAGATGGAGTTGTTCCATAGCCCGGATGTAGCGCAGGCGCAGGGAAGGCCAGGGTTCTTTCCGGAAAGCCAGCAGGTTGGCGTCTCCCAGGTCTTCCACCAAGGCGGCTCCGCATCCGGGACCGAGAGGTTCATAATCGTAAATTTCCGGCACGTTGACACCGTGGGCGTGCAGATGCCGGGCTGCGGGGATAAAGAATCATTGTCCGCACGGTCATTTCCCCACTGGATGCCGATGCATGTGCGGCCGCCAAAATGGATGCGGACGATCGTACGGCCGGAGGCTCCCAAAGCCAGGGGACGGAAATCTTCCTGACGCGGAATAATGTGAAAACTCCGGTGAACCAGACGGGACAATTCTTTCATGGAAAGGTGGCGTGGCTGCGTTAAGAGCCTTGCGTAAGGATGGCGTATGAAGGATGACGGCACCCTTCATACGCCGAAAATGAGGAAAGGCAGGGCAATCAGGCGGGGAACTGGTGGTCTTCCCCATAGCCGTAATGCTCCACGACGTAATCCACATCCTTGTCTCCGCGGCCGGAGCAGTTTACCAGAATGGCGCCTCCTCTGTTTTCCCGTGCCCACTTCATGGCATACGCGATAGCGTGGGAGCTTTCCAGAGCGGGAATGATCCCCTCGTAACGGGAAAGTTTGAAGAAGGCGTCCACGGCTTCCTCGTCTGTGGCGGTGACATAGTTAACGCGGCCGATGTCGTGCAGATAGGCGTGTTCCGGCCCTACGGAAGGATAATCCAGGCCGCTGGCTACGGAATGGACCGGTCCCGGATTGCCGTCTTCATCCTGGAGCATGATGCTTTCAAAACCGTGCAGGACGCCCTTGCGTCCATAGGTGATGGAGGCGGAATGGTCCCCAAGCCTGGAACCTTTGCCGAGGGGTTCTACGCCATAGATATCCAGCGGGTCTCCCAGGAAGGCGGTAAACATGCCCATGGAATTGCTGCCGCCGCCCACGCAGGCGCAGACGGCGTCCGGCAGAAGTCCCGTCATTTCCAGGAATTGTTCCGGGCTTCCACGCCGATGCACATTTGGAAATCGCGCACCATTTGCGGGAAAGGGTGGGGGCCTACCACGGAACCGATGCAGTAAATGGAATCCTGATAACTGTTCAGGTAAGATTCAAAGGCGGAATCCACAGCTTCCTTCAAACTTTGGAGGCCGTGCGTGACAGGCACCACCTTGGCACCCAGGATTTTCATGCGGGTGACGTTCGGAGCCTGCTTGGCAATATCTACCGCTCCCATGTATTTCGCATTCCAGGCCGAAGAAGGCGGCGGCTGTAGCCAGCGCCACGCCATGCTGTCCTGCGCCCGTTTCCGCGATAATGCGCTTCTTGCCCATGTATTTGGCCAGAAGGCCTTCCCCATGCAATGGTTGAGCTTATGGGCGCCTGTATGGTTCAAATCTTCCCTCTTCAGGTAAATTTGAGAGGTGCCCAGGTGGCGGGAAAGGCGTTCGCAGTGGTAAACCGGGGTGGGACGTCCCTGAAACTGTTTGCGGATGCGCCGCAATTCATTAATGAACTGGGCGGAGTGGGCTATCGTCTGGTAGGCTTCCGTAATTTCTTCAAAAGCGGGAACCAGCTCGTCCGGCAGGTAAACGCCGCCGTATTCGCCAAAACGGCCCTGGGCGTCTGGAAAATTGCGTAAATAAGTATGGAGATCCATGGTCTGTTGCGTTCGTGACTGCCAGTATTTAGCACGATGCCACAATTCAGGCAAAACAATCTCCCCGGAAGCCCTTTTAAAAAAGAAAGGAAAGAAAAAGGACTTCCCCGCAACAGGGGAACGGTTTCTCCGGGAGAGACCGGGAGGAAAAATCGGAAATCAGGCCAAACGGCGCTTTCTGATGGATTTTCCGGTATCGGCAAGCGTCTGGCGTGCGTCCGGATCCGCTCCGGCCATCAAGGCTGCCAGATCCCGAACGATGTTCTGGCGCATGCGAGCTACCAGATCGCGCCCTTCCTGGGTGATGGCGACCATGATTTTGCGGCGGTCTTTGGCTGCGCTCATGCGTTTCAGGTAGCCCATTTCCTGTAATTTATCCACCATGCCGGTAGCGGCCGCGGTAGAATGCCCCATTTTCTGGGCAATGCTGGACATGCTCAGAAAATCTTCGCTGGCCAGATAAGTCAGCAGGAAAACTGGGGGTAGGAAACCTTGCCCTCATTCAATTCTGAAGAAAGGTTCAGAATGCAGGAACGTTGCGTGAACAGGATGAAATCCGCCAGCTTGTTTGCTTCTTCGGAAATGGAGCTCATGATCGTTGTGAATGTATGGGAGGGTTGATAGCGATACCCGTCCGGAGACTCGCCGGCGGTTCGGCCAACCTACCGCCGCGTCCTTCTACGGGCAAGTCAAAATATAAATTTTTATTAAATTTTACATTTGCGGATAATAAGCATTTTGATGGTATTTGAAATACAATATGTTGACTGTTAATAGAATGGATATATTCTGAATATAGAATGTGAATAACATGTTAAAAATAGATATAAGCTATTGATAAACTGTAGTTTTTCACAAAACTTCCGGGAATCCGCAGCAAATCTGGCATAAAGAGGCGTTGCAGCATGACAAGCCTGGATTGAAGAGGGCTCTTGTGCAGAGGCTTTTCATGGGAAATAAAGCCTTGCCGGAGGAAAATTTTATACAGCGGGAAGCAATATTTTCCTGCCCTTGAGACGGACTTGGAACTTCTGCAGTCTTGACGTGAGAGTAGAGAAAGGGGCGTTGAAAACTTTCTTTCATGGCCTCCTTCCTGCCGCGATAGTTGCGGTTCCTTGTTTACGGCGGTATGAGTCTATGACGCTTGTAAAGGCAGGAAAAACCTTTTTAAACGGTCCTGGAAGGAGGGGAAAAGAACAAACGGAAACCTGCCCCATACTGATGGAGCAAGCGCCGTTACAGACCCGGTTTGGGAATGACGCTCTGCTTTTGGGAGAGAAAAATTGCTTCTTCCCCAAAAGTCAAAGGCTGGCGGAAGTAATAGGGGAAAATGCTCAAGGAGCCGGAAAAAGACTGCCGGGGTTCTAAGAGGTTACCTGCAAAAACTCCTATTATCCGGAACGGCCTATTTTGAAAATAGTCCAGCGGCAGTGAAAGGGCCGGGCGCATCAACCGCATTAATAAATGCTCCATTACAGATGACGCATCATTGGTTATCGGCACGGTGTGTAAAAGCAATTGCGCCGTCCATGTTCATATTCTGAAGGTCTGTTATCAAATGTTCACGACCATGGAACTTAGAGCCGTTACCATTACATTTCAATGATATCGGTTTGCTGGGGATGCGTGGTTCATTAATTTTTTCAGCATTTATTGTTTACGAGTGGTTCTTATGTCATTCCTCGCTATTCCGCACAATGGAAAAATTTTTGTGATCCGTCGGCCTGTTTCCTGAAAAATAAGAAAGACGGCGTTGCTTGCCGTCCCAGCCGCCGCCATACAGCAACTCCAGCTGCTTGCAGCATTGCAGGCAGAAAATCATGGAATAAAGCATTACTGCCGGCAACATCATTGCATGCCGCCAACCTTATGCTTGTATCCGCAAGATATTTTATTCCCCCGCCATTCTCCGGTAAATTTTTTCTGGAACTCTTTTCCGGAGAATGGACGGAGAACAATAGCAACAACTAGTTGGCGGGAGGCGGCGTAAAGGTGCGGGCTGACATATCCTTGTCCAGAACCAGCATTCCCTGTCCTTCTCCCTTAATCATGCGTAATTTGCTGATGATGTCCTTGACGGTTTCTTCCTCTTCCACCTGTTCGGTGACAAACCATTGCAGGAAAATATCCGTGGCGAAATCCCGTTCTTCCTTGGCAAGATGCACCAGCTCGTTGATTCGGCGAGTAACTTCCTGTTCGTGGGACAGCGTTTCTTCAAAAATTTCAAAGAATATTGGACCAGTTTGCATCCGGGCGTCTATGGAAAGCATTGTAACCTGGCCTCCGCGGGAAAGAAGGAAATCATAAGAATTTCAGCGCATGAGCGGCTTCTTCCTGATATTGAATGCGCATCCAGTGGAAAAACCTGTCAGACCGGCATCCTGCAGATAGGCGGACATGGCCAGGTAAAGGTTGGCTGAATACATTTCCCATTTGATTTGCTCATTAAGAGCAGTTGCCATTGTTGTACTGATCATATTGTAAAATCCTGTTGATTTTCCACTTCTACAAAACAAAGTCCGCAGGATCAAGATAATCCTGCGGACTGTATGACGGGAGGGGGGGAAGGGAAGGCGTCAGGCTTTTGCGGAAACCTCCTCCGGAATATTATTTTCAGGGAGTTCTTCCGCCGGAACGGAGGGGAATTCTTTAGTTTCCGTAACCACGCTGTTTTCTTCAGATGCTTCCTCCCGGGCGGCTGCCGCCTCGGAAGAAGAGGCGGCCTTCTGTTTTTCTGGTGCAGCGGAGTCCGTTGCCGGCGCGTCCTGGCCCTTCTCTTCCGGTTTCCGTTTTTCCTTGGGAGCCTTCTTGGGAGAAGGAGCTTGAGCGGAGACGGTTCTTGGACGGCTGACAGTGTTATTGGAGAAATCAAGGATGTAGCCCTGTTCGGACAGCCAGAGCAGATCACGAACCAAATTCTGCTGTTTTTCCATGGCCTGGGCTACTTCTTCTTCTGTGGCCTTTTCCTGTTCCGGGACTGGGGCCAGCTCTTTAAGCATGGCATCGACGCCTTTGCCGGGATTATTGGCCGCCCAGGTGGCAATGGACATCAGGGAATCTGATAAGACGGTGCCTTCTTCCATGGCCTTGGGGCGTGCCGGGCCGGTGTAATGGTTGCCTTTCCACTTGAAAATAGGCATATGATGTCGGGCTAACCCGTGGCAAAGGTTGGGAATCAGCATGCTGGGATGGCGGCGGGTGGTGCCGGATAATTGGATCAGGTGCGCCCACAGGCCGGGGAAAGATGGTTCTTTCTTCACGGCTCCGTTGACGAACACCTTGTCCGTAACGTCATAGCACTCTTCAAAGTGGTTGGACTCGAAATCCTGTTCCACGGCGGCGGGAGATTCCAGAAGCACTTCGGGAGGCTCCTTCGCGGACGGGCTTCCAGGCGGTGCGCTTGGAAACGGCTTCCTGCCATGCCTGCACGGCTTCCTCGCTCTTGTCCGTCACGATCTTGGAACGGAATGCCTCAAAAAGTCATGTTGGCAAATTTGGTGCGATGCAGGTTCATCAGGGCGGACTGGTAGCCGTGCCAATTAACGGGACCTATCAGCTCGTTGTTTAAGGAACATTTGGCAATGGCTTTGAAATCTCCTTTGGAGCTTCCACTTCCTGTTCTACGGATTCGTAATATTTGGGCATCCAGGTGGACTGCCAGAGGTGTTTGACGGCCTCCTGTCGGGAAATAAAGCAGGCGCCGTCGCCATGCTTGCAATGGTACAGATCCGGGCCGTTTTCCTGCTTCATGAATACCAGGTCATAACGGTCGTAGGAACCCATGACCACCTTGGCAAGATCCAGCAGGGAAATGGTGCGGCGGTGTTTCTGTACTTCCTGGTGCAGGGCCGCCAGGCCGGAATCCACGGGGCGCAGCTCCACGCGCAGGCCTTCCGTCGGTTCCTCCATGGCGGGCGGGAGTTTGATCGCGGCGGTTGCGGAAGGAGCCGCGCGTGCGGTCTTCCCGGTTAAACCTTCTTTCGCCGCTTTGACCGTCAACACGACGTTCCCCCGGGGCTGACGGCCTTCACGGTTGTCGCGCCGCGGACGGCGGTCGCCTCCTGCCTGTCGCCGGACCTGCGTTCCGGATAGGACGCGGAACGTTCCTGACGGGCTCCCGGTCTCGCCCAGGCCGGACCGAATTGGAAGTCGGCCAAGCCGGAAAGGTCCGGAATCTGCTGCTTGGGGTCTGTGGAAGGAGTTTCGTCGGTCATCATGTACGGGTTGTTTCAATAGCAACTAAATGAGGTGGATGGCAATCATTTTACGTGCAAACAGACCGAAAATTGTTCAAAATGTCATGAAAGGCATCTGGAAATGCAACTATTTCTGGTGTATCCTTTCAACTCAACTTCTGTCAAATGCTCTATATGGATAAAATACGTCAACGACTTTCCGACCTTGGTTACGCCATTTACGATGCTCCCGTTCCCGTAGGCTCCTATGTGCAATGCGTACGCACGGGCAACCTGCTTCACCTCTCCGGCGGCATTTCCGTGAACGGGGACGACAAATACTTTGGCAAAGTAGGGCAGGAGCTGACGGTGGAAGAAGGTCAGGCCGCTGCGCGCGCCGCTATTTTGAATCGTCTGGCCGTTATTGTGCAGGCGGTGGGGTCTCTGGAAAAAGTATCCCGAATCGTGGCCGTGAACGGATTTGTAAATGCCGGCCCGGATTTTTATGACCATCCTAAAGTATTGAATGGCGCATCCGATCTGCTGGTGGAAGCCTTTGGAGAAATTGGCCGCCACAGCCGTACGGCGGTAGGCGTATCCGCCCTGCCGCTCAATGTAGCGGTGGAAATCAGCATGGTGGTGGAAGTTCGTGATTAATATTAAAAACCGGAAGGGATTCGTGCTTGAATCGGCGGCATTCCTGTAGAGTGCCGTCGGTCAATGCCCCGTGGCGGAATGGTAGACGCTGCAGACTTAAAATCTGTTGTCCGCAAGGACGTACCGGTTCGAGTCCGGTCGGGGGTACTTCTTTAAATAACAGTAAATTATGTAAATTAAAGGCTCGTTTTGGCGGGCCTTTTTTGTTTTCAAATACGCTGAATTACCTTTTTGCTTGTATCTCCGGTCAAAAATAGTTACCCAGTAGTTACCCGAGATGGAAGAGAAACGGAAAAAAAGCTGCCCCTTTGACGCCTGTAAAAAGATGTTCCGTGAAAAATGGGGAAAGCCTGCTGGCGCTATTTCGATTCCGCCTCCTTTTTCGGAATCCGGAAAGAGGGAACAGCGGTTTTATCCCTCCTATAAAAAGCATTGGCGGCGGCCGGGAAATCAAGCTCGGAAAAGTGGCTGTGGATGCCGGGATTGTTGAATTAACCCAAGCTCAGGCGGTAGAAGCTTTATCTGCGCTGGATATTTTGGAAGGCTCCGGAATAGGGTTGGTGGATGCTTGCCGACTCGTGAAAAGAATGCAGGAATCCGGGATAGGAGATATAGCCGAAATAGAGCATGCTTTCAAGTTGGGAGCCGCACAGATACGGCATGAAAAGAAGTCTCCTTCCTGGAGTGAAGCCGCTTGGGAAATGGTTCGTGTGAAGGAAAAAATCACAAGGCGGCGTGAGCGTACCTTGCAGCAAATTCGGTATATGATTCGTCGCATGGAAAAACGATGTCCCGATTTTTTGTGCGCCCCATTGGGAGGCATTACAGGCGAGGAATGCCGTGCGGCGTTTGGCAGGGCTTTCGATTCACCGATTCAGCAGGATAAAGCGAGTAGTCTTTTCCGGCGTCTGGACGCTCGCAATGAAGCGTGGATGGGCTCTTTCAATCCGACCCGCATGCTTGATGCGTTAAAGACGCAGGAGCGGGAAATCAGGGCATTGACGCCTGAAGAAGTAGAACGGTTGTTGCTCGCTTGCCGACCGCCTTTGCCGGATGATTCTTCCCAGTTGGATTTGACATCCGTTCAGCCTGCCGTGGCGATACTCGTTTTTGCCGGCATTCGCCCGGAAGAACTGATGCGGTTAACGTGGGAAGACGTATCTTTCGAGGATGGTGTTATTACTGTCAGGGCTGCTGCTTCCAAAACAGGGGAGCAAGGCATGTGACGATCTGCGAGGCTTTGCGGGCATGGTTGTCCCTGGTCCCAGAGAAGGAACGCAAGGGTGCTATTATTCCGGAATATTGGCGCTCCCGGTGGGAAGCGGTGAGGAGTCGGGCAGGGGGGGGAAGAAAAAGCCTTGGCCTAAAGATGTGTTACGTCACACCTTTGCCAGTTACCACGCGAAAACCTATGCAGACTTTGGAAAGCTCCAAATGGAAATGGGGCACCGTTCCGCCGAACTTCTACATAATAGATACACCAATATGGCGGGACTTACCGGAGAGATGGCGAAACAGTTTTGGAAGTTGAAACCAAGTTTAGGTAATCAATTTAATAGAAAAGGATCATGTTTCCCAGTCTTGAGGAGTTGGGGTATCCGATTGACTTCTTAATTCTTTTTCTATGTTGTAATTCTTGAGCCATTTGCTCTTCCTGCCTTTGAATACATTTATTTTGCATAATAGTTTCTTCAAGCTTCTCAAAAGCAAAAAGCACATAAATGTATTGCACGAAACAGGCCAAAAGCATTGAGCAAGATAAGGATAATACAAAATTTCCAAAAATATAACTTTGAAGAATAGTCTTTGTTGAGAAAAACAAAGAAGATTGATGTAAGAAAACTTAACAAAACAAGGTTTGTCAAAGTACAACTTGTTTTCCCCATATTTTCTTTCACCTGCTCTGGAGAAAATCCCTGCTCAACGAGCTTAATGGAATAGTCGAGTGCTTTAAGCCGTAGATTAGACGAAGAGGCAGAGAGGATGGCAGAAAGCCCAGCTAGCAGTTTCAAAACATTTGGAGTGTTGGGCCAGTATGTGATCACTGAAAAACCTGTACACGATAATACACCGAAAACAACTACACCACCAAAAATAGGAAACCATGTAGCAATCTGAGTGCGCAATACTCCATCTTTTCAATCCCTGCCTGATGGATGTCATCTCAACGAATAATATTTTCTTCCAACTGTGACGTCAACCATTTTGATACGGATTTATGGCGTTTATTTGACTAATTACTCCATTCTTAAAGAGAATTGGGAATTTTTCCCGCAGGGCAATAACTTATCTTTATTGATTTTTTGCCCGTTTTTCAAAATTACAGACAGGTTATCTAAATCAGTATCTGTTGCTCGTTTAGCAAGCTTTCGGATGGATTCAAATCGTGGTTCTTTTTTTGACCCCGAGGAAATGATTACCTGAACTCGGCAATCATCTAGGGATGGAGGTGGTATTACATGAATGATTGGAGAAGCCGGACAAGTTAAAGATTTTTTCACTTCATAACCAATTTCTCCGCAAGTCTGGTTCGGTTTATAGTCAAGTTGAACCGTTTTTACTCCGTACTTTTAATAGATTCCTGAATATCAATGCGAACGTCATTGCTTAATTCTATGATCGTGGATATAGGTAAAAAGGTGTGTTCTACTCTGCAAGATCCAAGAGAAGAAGATTTTTTTAGGCGAATATCTCCATTACCGGTATCTGCAACATAAGCCAGATGGTTGCCTGAGACCGCAAAGATAACTATTTTTCGACAGGATCGGCAGATACACCTTTTTTCTGTGACGGGTTCTGCGTTAGTGATAAATACACCAGCATCTGAAACTCCTTTGGCTGGAACATGTTTACCTTCCTGTGTTAAAAAGTTACTCCACATTTGCATGCTCCGTATTTGGCTAATTTCATATACGGAGCAGAAAATTCCCTCTATAATGTCTGAGTTGCCATTGTAGGGCCTATTAATACCAGAACTGCCATCCAGTTTATCAAATGCTTCATCTAGAAGATTCTCCAGAGTTTTGCCATGCAACTGTGTGAACAAGTCTGCTACTATTTCACATTTACGGTAATGAACTGTTCTGTTTTTTGACTCGTTTTGTTCAGCTGTCATAAAACTATAATTAAAATACAATATTTATAAATCCTCTAATTTTCTTTGTATATCTTCTAAAGAACGGTTCATTTCCTCTGTTCGCCTATCTTCCTCTTTTCTATTTTCCAATTTTAGCATTGCTTTTTTGACCTCTTCTTCTTTTCCCTTTCTGTTTAACCTTTAATAACCACTTTTCCGCTTCTTCATAATTTTTATCAATCCCGTCACTATTCATGAGGTGTTCGGCAAGGCAAATAGCCGCATCTGCATGACCTTGTTCCGCTGCTTTTTTATACCAATGCAATGCTTTTTCTTTATTTTTAGGCAACGACGAACCAAAATCAGTTCCGATTTCGTATGCAAATGCTACCCAATATTGAGATTCTGCGTGTCCTTGTTCCGCTGCCTTTTGTACCATTTGAATGCCTCGTCGTCATCCTTTCAGAATTCCTATTCCTTTGGAATAATGCCATCCTAAACAGTATTGAGCTCTCGCATGATTTTGATTTGCGGCTTTTTTGTACCATGATACAGACCGAGGTGCATTTTGCTCCACTTCTTCCCCATCATAATATACGTCTCAAGTAGACATTGGGCTTCGGGATCTCCTTTAGATGCTTTGATATAAAGTTCTTTTAACTTAGGAGTATTAAGTTCTTCAGGGATGCTGTTTTCTTAGGAACAGATTTTGCTTTCTTTACTCTGTTTTGAACAATTTTTCCGCAGTATTATTTTCTGCAGGTTGGATAATTGATTTTCCTACGAATATGCCAACACCTCCCCCAATAAGTAAGCATGCACCGCCAACAATAAGATAGTTTTTTAATAAGGTTTAGGGTACTCACGTTTCTGTCAGACATAGTAGGCTGGTGAAGTTATTATTTCGAGGCTCCGCCACAAATCTTGCAGTTCACACCGCTGGGCGTATCGCTGGCTCGCCCTTTTGCAAGCCCGGTAGTACCGGCAGTTTTGTTATGGGTCTTGCCCGTTGAGCTGATCAGTACGCTTTTTCTTCCGCTGTTGGCTTGGCTGCCGGTTTCCGGTGGTAATGATATTCCCCGTTTTGCGGTTGTAGTGACCGCCGTTGGCGTCAAGCCGCCAGGGTGCGCCTCCGAGAATGAAGTGAGGGAAATAACAGCTAAAATGAGAGAGAATAGTTTCATGCAAATTCATAATACCATGAAATAAAGAGAGTTGTAAATAATTTGCTTAACTCTTTCAAAAGCATTATGAAAGGATTATTTCCAACATTTATTTACATGTTTCACCTGTAGTTTATCGTTGTTTGTTAGAGGGGCCGTGGAGGAAGGTATTACATTAATAAGAACAGGAATAAGACGTATATCAAAAGAAAATAAAAGCCCCCCTGGCCCGGAGGCCAAAGGGGCGAAGCATTCTAACGAAAGAGACTGCATGATAGCCTCTTTTCTCCAGAATAAGCAACTCCTAAATCATTTTTTCAGTATCATCATGTAAAAATGTGTACTGGAATTGTTATTAAAGGAGGGGGGCTTTGTTCAATAAAAAGGAGTTGTCCCGATAGAGGCAACTCCTGAATGGAGTCGGGGTCTGTTAATCTTCCCAAGTTCCACCTGCAGCTTCAATAGCATCCCGTACCTGAGCTATAAGGTAGTAGGGGGCATTGTTATTATCGTGGCCAGGGATAGTCACCGTCTGTCCATGAGGATGATCGTATACACGATGGGAACCCCGTCCTTGCCCTTGCTGCAGAATGAACCCAGCATCTCGTAACCGTCTGATTAAATCTCGTATTCGCATAAGTGATGTTGAAGATACGAGAAGAGAGGAGAGTTTCAATGAACGCTGTCTGAATGGAAAAATCAGCCTTTTTAATAGTCTAGATTGCTCGGAAGAGATGATTACCCTTTATTTATTCAAATTATTTTACCAGGAAGGATAATAAGACCGTTATCCACTATTTTTTAGGAAGAAGCTTTCTATATGGAAAGCTTCCCATAGGAGAGTATCATGAAATACTTCATTTTCTATTTTGAAGTAATTAGGAGATATATAAAATTTACTATTTTTATTTCTGGTTTTTCAATATTTTCTAACTGTAATTGCTTGTACCATTCTTGAACGTAGTTAACATTATGTGGAAACCTGACTCCAAGGACAATTCCAGATAGATATTGCAATATTTCTGAAAAAAAATATATTCCCTTCATCATCTGTTGATGATGCATGTTTTATTAAACATAATAGGCGCATTTCTTTTTTTCCAAAAAACCAAGATTTATCCTTTGTTATCATTAAATCTTCTATGACTTTTGGATTAAAAAAAAAAGGGAATACATCAGGAAAAACAACTCTATTTTTCTTATATAAAACATTATATAAGCAATTATGTAAAAAATCTTCATGCAATTTTTTCTATTCTCCAATGATTGTAATTTGGCTCGTTGTGCGGTGTTACAGGTAATGAGAAAACCAGACACACTCCTTTATGCTTATCTGCGTAATGTCCCCACATCGCAGCAGATGATACGGATCTTGAAAAACAAATTACTTGATGAGAGGAATGTTTAGTATAATCATTATATGTTTTTTTGGCTGGCAAAAATTCAAAAAAATATCATTTGTTCTATAAGGATTTGTTCCTTTTATTCGCCATTCTCTGAGTATTTTTTCGCAATTTCCCAAGGCTGATAAATATAAAGATCAACAACTTTGGGATTCATAAATTGCAATAAAGTTTCTTCATGTTCTCTAGAAGGAGCTTCCCCATCTTCCACCCATTTATCTACATCCTTCTCTGAAAGACAAAAATTATGGGCTATCCACTTTTTATCTCTATTTGAGAATTTTAACCATTCTTTTATTTTTTTCAGAATATGCAGAATTAACCATGACTGTTTTTGAAAAAAATTAAATAATAAAAACCATTCTTTTTAGCCGATATTTTATTGATGAATACAAGTACAATATCAATATACTTTATATGTTATTGTTCAATTTTTTTGAATCAAGCTTTCTCCCACCTGTCTAGGGTTTCCACATAGATGCCGGAGATTTTGCCGCCGTCCATCGGTTCGGTGTCTCCGAAGTTGGGGTTGATGGGATGGAGGGTGTATTCCATTTTACCGGTTTCCGGGTTTTTCTTACGGACCAGTTTTTGAGCGTCACCCCGCGTTCATCATGGTATTGAACAATGGTTCCAGGTTTGGGGATGGGGGATGGTGTATTTTTCATGATGACCACGGAGCCGTCCGGGATGGAGGGTTCCATAGAGTGACCGTTGACGCGCAGCAGGTATTCCCCTTTTCCAGTTCACGGTATAGCCGGATGTCCTGCGGAATGGTGTCTCCATCCGCCAGGTTGCCGGCGGCAATGTTGCCGATGATTCGTCCCTGAGCCTCCAAGGGAGGGGCTGTGAATGTTTCTACCGGGGTAAACTTCTTGCGGGCAGCCTCTTTTTCTTTGGCGGCATTTTGAATGGCGGTATTGACGAATTCCAGGAAGGTTTCTTTGTGGGCTTTAGCAGCCTCACAGATGATGTCCCATTCTTCATCTGTGAAGTCTATGACGATGCGGGGAGAGGATTCGGCTTCTCCGTTCATTAGTTTTTGAGCTGAAGAACTGCATAAGCAGGGAATGCCCCTCCGGGAGCAAGCCAGTTGTCTATGGTTCTTTAGGCGTGTTGAGTTTCCCTGAAAGCCAAAAAGCGATCCTTACCTATAGTTTTGAGCCATTTTTTACGTCTTCTTTTAGTCGGCGTCATACGTTGATTTTACGCACATTTCATGAAAAGTCAACCTATTGATTAGAAAATATCACGCATAAAACATGAAATGCGTGTTGACGTGTTCATGATTTTTACGTAAAAAAGATTTCATCAACTACGAGAGATCATGAAAACAGAAATCGACTTAGACAAATTGCCGGACGGCTGCAAGAGCCATCTGCTGGCCGAAGCGGAAGAAGGGTTGAAGCCTTCGGAGGCTATTATTCGCATCATTGAACGAGAATCATTCCGCAGGGGATTCCGTGTTCACTTGACCACGCCCCGCGATCTTCCCCGCCCGAAGAACCCCAAGAAGCCTGCAGCCTAATGGAAGAAGACCTGATCGAAAGAATTTATCCGGCTCGGCTGGCACGAGCTTTAACCCGCCCCCTGAACAACAATGGAAAAATGACGAACGAACAATACTGGTTGCGCCGCGACCGCACCGAGAAAAATGGAATCCCTTTACGGCCGCCCGATAGGCTTTCCGGAAGACGAACTCAACCCCCCGGCCCGGTATCGTACAGAACCTTGTCTTTTCCGCTCTGCTGGTTGGGATCTCCACGATTGTTTATTTTATTTACATTAACATTAAGTAATTATGAACCAAGACCATAGGTTGCCTGAACAAGTGGTCAGAGACATTTCAAAAGGATTAGCTGATGTCCTGTCTCAATCATGGCCTAAAAACGCCGATGCCACATTTGCCGGTTCACCTCAAATCAACATCAATATCACTGCTCCCCCGTTGCCGTCCCGGCTGATAAGGCTCTCCAAGTTTGCACAATGCGGACTATTTGCCAAAGGTTCTGAACCGAGCCGGGCCATGTTGGAAAGCGCCGACGGTAAAAACTGCTCCCGATTGTCAAGTGTGGCGGAGTGCTTTACGTGGACCTGAATCGGGTTACAACCGCCATTATTGAACAACTCTCTGATACAACTACCGGAAAGCGCTACCGCAAAACCGGCTCGTTCAATGCAAATCTCTAACTACCTGAAAAAAAGATGGCCGGGGCCAGCAGGAACTGACACCCGACCTGAATACAATCAAACAAGACAATAATATGAGCCTATTACAAAAACATCAAGCGCGGAGTGCAGCAGCGTCCGCAGCGTGTCATCATCTACGGCCGGAAGGCGTGGGAAAATCCACGCTGGCGGCCGGGCTGCCCGCTCCTGTTCTGCTGGACACGGAACAGGGATCTTCCCACATCGACGTTGCCCGGCTGGACTGCCGGAGCTACGGAGACGTGATCAATGCGATAGAAGAATTGACGCAGGGCGGGCACGAATTCCGGACGGTCATCATTGATTCCATAGACTGGTGCGAGCGTTTGTTTGTGAACGCCTTCATCATCAGGGAACACAATAAGCGGGCCAACGCCTCCCTGAAATCCATTGAAGATTTTGGATACGGCAAAGGGGTACAAGATGATCGAACCTGTAGCCATGGACCTCTTGACACGCCTCAACGCATTAATGGGGGCGGGTATGAATGTGGTGCTGGTGGGACACTCCCGCCGCGTCAAATTGAAATGCCGGAAACAGCCGGCGCCTACGACAAACACGAACTGAACCTCTCCAAATTTGTCGCGCCGCTGGTCAAGGAATGGGCTGACGCCATGCTCTTCTGCAATTTCGTCGTAACGGTCCAGGACGGCAAGGGACATGGAGGAAACCAACGCATGGTCTACACCTCTCCTTCCGCCCCGTGGGAAGCCAAAAACCGGCACGGGATGCCCGCGGTGATGGCGATGGACGCCGGGGAAATCTCACGCCTGCTGTTTGGAGCGGGCTGCGGATCTGCCAATGCCCCGGCGAATGATGCCCCTGCGGCAAACAATGGACAGGCGCCGCCTCCGGCCGCATCCGCGGGAGATCGTCAGGCGGATGCCCTAGCCGCGGTGATTGACCACGCAAAAGACGCCCTCGCCTTCATGATCAGCCGCGGAATCATTACTGCCGGACAAGGGCTGGAAGAAGTCCCGGCGGAATATGCCGCCCGGATTTTGAAAACTCCCGCCCGGTTCAATAACTCCGTAAAAAATTCATGGAAGGAGGGGCGTGCCGATGAAACCCGTCACCTGCATCAACGTCGCCCGCGAAACCGGGCATGCCGTCCTCTCCCTGGACGGAGCGGAATACGCCGTCAGCCTGGACGACCTGCAAAAAATCCTCGCTGACATTGCCGGGCCCCGTCCGGCCCCGGCCACGGAACTATTGAGGCCGTCCCTGCTCCCCAGCTGGCGCAATGCCCCTGCTACGTCTCCTCCCCCGACGCGGGAGAAGCGGCCCAGCGGGGAACCCGGATGGACGCCGCCTTCCGGGCCCCTGCTCATGGGCGTGGACGATTCAGGGCGTGTGAACACCTGAAAGCCGATGAAAAAGAATCCATCCTCTGGGCGGTGAAAACGGTTCGGACGCTCTGCTCCGGGGAAGAAGTCATTGCCGACAAAAACCGCTGCGCCTTCCCGCAATGGCACCCCCGCGTGACAGGCGGGGAAGCGGACTGCCTCTGTCCCGCGCTCGGCAAACTCTTCGACCTCAAAAGCGGCCAAATCCGCAACTACTGGGAACAGCAGGCCTCTTACGCGAAATCCTTCATGGAACGGGAATTCCTGGATGAAATCACCTGCCACCTCCTCTACTGCGACCAGCAGCAAATCGTCACCCGGAAATTCACCTACCGGGAAGCCATCTCCATCGTCAACGGAGTGGTGGACGCCGTGGACCGCGGCGGCGGGCCGCGCCTCTGCGACTACTGCGGCTGGTGCGCCTCGCAGGACACCTGCCCGCTGCGGAACCGGGCGGCGCAGGAAATGCTGACCCTGGCGGAAGCCGGAACGCTGGAAGCGAGCTTCGCCGAAATCGCGGAAAACCCGTCCAGGCTGGCGGAATTCGTCACCAAGGCGGCTGTGCTGGAAAGTTACGTCAAAAAGGGAAAAGAAAAAATCCTCGACTACCTCAACAACGGCACGGAAGTCCCCGGATTCAGGCGCGTCTCCCGGAAAGGCACGGACACCGTCGCTCCGGAAGACGTCGCCAAATACGCCACCTGGATTGGCGTCCCGAAACTCCTGAAATCCTATGGCCCGCTCAAGGCGGACATCTTCCGCGCCTTGTTCGCGGAAGCATTGCCGGAACAACAATTCCCGGAAGAACTGGTCAGGACGGGGGCCGGCTCCTCCTACGTTAAAAAATCTCCGTCTCCAAAACCGCAACCACCAAATAACCATTATGTTCAGTTACATATCAGAAGGCGAGCCCAGCGAATACGGATTTCTCCCCGCGGGCGTCTACGAAGGAAAAATCGTCAAAATGGAAGAAGGAATCTCCCAAGGCGCCAAAACGCGGGGATGCCCGCAGCTGGCCGTCCACATCAGAGCCTGCGGCCCTGAAGGGGCGGCGACGGTCCGTTACTACCTGACCGCCTCGAAAGACCTGGCCTGGAAAATCGACCTGTTCGTCAAAAACGTCACCGGGAACGTCTACCAACCCGGCCAGCAGGTCATCATCAACCCGGCGGAATACCTCGGCAAACCCTGCTACGTCCGGCTCAGCGTCAGACAGGGAGACAAGCCCAGGGCGGACGGGACTTATCCCGAATTCAGCAACTGCGAAGACGTGCTGGGGCCGGACGAAGCCCGGGCCATCATGGCGGCTCAGGACAGGGCAGCGGCAGGGCGCGGCGGAGCGTCCCTGCCTCCGCGCCCGGCGGACCTGCCGGCCAACACACATGAGCGCCACGGCGGGACCGCCGGCGGAAGAAGACGAAATCCCCTTCTAATCAACAGCCATGAACAACTGTGTACTGGGTCTTGATCTGTCGCTAACCGCTACAGGGTGGGCTCTGGTGTGGGATGGTTCCCTAAATGGGGCGTCATCAAATCCAGGAACAGGAGCGTTAATCGTCTCTCTGAAATCCGCAATGCGGTGCTGGACATCATCAACCAAACACAGCCTTCCCTTGCTGTTATTGAGGGTATTCCTATGGATCTTCCCAGGGCATGGCCGGGCTGGCGGAATTGGGCGGCGTTATTCGCCTCCTGCTCCTGGACATGGGAATACCTTTCATCGTTGTTGCACCTGCCACCAATAAAAATTTGCAACGGGGAAGGGCAATGCGGAAAAGGATTTGATGCTCAAACGCGTTTTTCAGCATTGGGCGGCGGATATGAGCAATAATAACGAGGCGGACGCTTTTGCCCTGGCCCAGTTTGGCCGCTGCTACCTCAACCAGGAGGGCTTTTGTGATTATCAAACAAAACCGTTGAAACCTACAAAAGAAAGGAACTCGGAAAATGAGCCCGGAAGAAAGAGAGAAAAAACGGCTCTGGATGGAGGAATACAACCGCAGAAGAAAAGCCTCTGTCACCAAAACCGCACAGGCCGATCTGGATGACCTCAACGCCATTTGCGGCACCTGCTTCCGGATCGGACAGCAAATAACGGCTATGGGCGTTAGAGGCACCGTTTCCGGTGCTCTGAAAGGCGGGTATCTCCTGGTTAAGCACAAGAAGAGAACTTACCACATTAACCCACATGACGCCTACCCCGTGATCAACCTGTCCGGCACCGTCACTTTTGACGACTGGACCATGGGTCCGAACGGAAAACTTAAAATCAAGAAAGGATAAATTAAAATGAACAATGTCTATTGCGATAAACCCGGCCATGGCGCTTACCCGCTCCGGGCTTGTGAAAAGACGGGAAAAATTTTTGTGGACATGGATTCTTGCACGGAATGCGGTCCGCAGAAAATGGAAGAAGAAGAGGTATATCAGTCCTTTTGGATAGACTGCGTATCCTTTCCAATCAGCTGGACAGCCTGAAATGGGATCTGGACGGATTAAAGGATGATAGCGAGTCATTAAAGGATGACGTGGATGAACTGATTAAAGACTATGAAAAAAGAAAACGCCTAAATGCCCTCTTTTGCGGCACACCTTTGAAAGCCATACGAGGATATGATGTCCATGGGATAACAACCGATTGGGTTGCTGGTTGCTACAACTGCTTCTTCCAGAGTTCCCATTTTTGGAAAACCAAGAAAGCGTGCATTGAAGATATGGATAGGCTTGTTTCTTTGTTTCCTCCCATCATGAGGGTCTGGCCGGGGGACAAGCTCGTGTATAGTGGCAGTATTTATCCCGTTACGATTGTCTCTCAAGACCTTGATTTATGCAAAATAACCGTTCGCGACTACGCAGGAGACTCTTTCATCATTTACTGTGATGAGGTGGAGCAATGGCCGTGGGAGATTGAGCAGAAAGGAGGAAGCAATGATATTTGATATTGCGCAACTTATAGTTGTTTTAGTATCCATTTTCTCATTTGGGTATTACCTCTATTTAGCGGGCCAATACAAAGGATTTCATAAAGCGATTGAAGTCTACTTAAAATATGAGGAAAAAGAAAATGAAAATGACGCCTGAACAGAAAGCTTTTTTGAGTACGGGGAACTGTTTCAGCTCTGGAAGGATGCCCGTAGGTGTGTCTTCTGGCATGAAGAGTCCCATGAAGATATACGCCGGGAAATAGTCCAAAAGGTCTGGCAGAAGCGGGCCGAGTGTAGGGCGTGGGTGCCGCTGGAACGAAGAGAGTGCAAGACTTGCCGTTATTTAGGATACAACTGCCCTCATACTGACTGCATCCCCGGCATTCATCTTGAGGATTTTTGCTACTGGGAGCCGAGAAAGGAGGGAGAATGAACAGGTATCACCGAAAATGGCTTCGGATATTTCGTCGCCGTGAAAATGCGTTTCTCCGTCGCGTTTTCTTTAGGGACGGAGAGCATGAACATGGAAAAGGTATGAGACCATGCGAAAAGCGGCCCGAAGACTTAATGCGCTCCGCATGAGGCATGTATGGAATAAGCCGTGGATTCCTATTGATGACAAGGGAGGGCTCTGAAATACACGGCGGACGCCGCGGGGGAGAACACGGATGTGAATCCGCATAACTCGCTGGAAAACGCACCCGCCCAGGTGGGGGAAACCCTGGCGGACGGAAAGGAGGGGAATGAAAGCCATTCTTGACGCCTGCTGCGGCTCCCGCATGTTCTGGTTTGACCGCCGCCATCCTGACGTGGTGTTCATGGACCGCCGGGAGGAAACGCACACGCTTTGCGACGGGCGAACCCTGAAATCAAGCCGGACGTCGTCGGAGACTTCCGGGCCATGCCTTTCAGCGACGGGGCGTTTCGCCTTGTCGTGTTCGACCCTCCGCACCTGATTCACGCCGGGGAATCGTCCTGGCTGGCCAAGAAATACGGAAAACTGGACAGGGAGACTTGGCAGGAGGATTTGAAGGCCGGATTCCAGGAGTGTTTCGGGTTTTGGAACCGGGCGGCGTTCTGGTGTTCAAATGGTGTGAGGATCAGGTCAGCACGGCAGAAGTGTTGAAGCTGGCCAGCCATGAACCTTTGTTCGGACACCGCCGCGGGAAGACCGTCTTCCTGGTCTTTATGAAATCTACAACCCCCAACTGACACTTTTTTGATATGCCAAATAGAATAATCAGAGAAGGGATTTTAACCAGCGAAGCGGTTAATTCTCTGAGCTGGGAAGCGGAGGTATTTTTCCGCCGCTTGCTCTCCGTTGTAGACGACTTTGGACGTTTTGACGCCCGTTCGTCTGTTCTACGCTCTGCCCTGTACCCCTTGAAACTCGACTCCATGAGGGAGGATTCCGTTCAACGTTGCCTCAAATCCTGTGAGGCAGCCCGGCTCGTCGTCCTGTACTCCATCGAGGGAAAAGAATATCTGGAAGTGACCAACTTCCGGCAACAGGTACGGAGCAAGAAAAGCAAATACCCTGCGCCTGATGCACATATGCGCAGCACATGCTTAGCAGATGCGCAGCATATGCACACTAAGACGGAGTCGGAGACGAAGACGAATAATACCCCCTCTACCCCCTTCCGTGCACCGTGGAAGAAGTCGAAGACCATCTTCGGGCCGCGGCCTTTGCGGGGGCGTGTGCGTTTAACCCCGACCAGATACCGGACTGCGCCACAGCCTACTGGGAAGCCGGGATGCCGTCAACTGGACCCGCAACGGCATCCCCGTGACCAAATGGCAATCCGACGCCATCAGCTTCGCCACCTCCTACGCCGTCAATCATCCGGTACAGCCGGGAACAGACAAAGACCCTTACAGCAACCTTGAAGAACTTTAACAATCAACAATTTCAAAAAATATGATCGACTCTCAAACACTCATTGACGCTGAAAAACTGGTGCTCTCCCAGGCAATGGACGGCTCCCAGGCCTTTGCGGACCTCCGGGACAAGGGCATCAGCCGCCAGACATTCAGCCTCCCGGCGCACCAGCAAATCTGGACCGCCCTGGAAACCGTCGCCGGCACGGGAGGAACCGTGGACGCCCTCACCGTCATCGCCCGCCTTGAAGCCCAGGGCCAGCTTGACGCCGTGGGAGGGCACGCCGGAGTCGTGGAGACGGCCACCTACGGAGCCCCTTGCCCGGTACAAAACCGCCGCCGCCCTGGAAATGGTCACGGAAGCTGCCAAAAACATGCGCTGCTCGCGTTTGCCTCCCGGATGGCGGAAGCCGCCGGCGATCAGCTCAAAAAGCGCGGAAGAAGCCCCTTGATGAAGCCGAGCGCGGCATGTCCGCCCTGCGGGACCGGTGCGGCGTCCGCCAAACCGAAACCATCCGCGGAGCCGTGGGAACCATCATTGAAAACCTGCAATGGCGCATGAACAACCCCGGCGCCATCAAAGGAATATCCTCCGGATACCGCCGCCTGGACCTGACCCTGGACGGCCTGCAGCCCGGGCGCCATGATCGTGCTTGCCGCCCGGCCCGGAGTCGGGAAAACCGCCGCCCTGGTCAACATCCTCACCAACATCTGCCTTGAGGGAACCCCCGTGGCATGTTCAGCCTGGAAATGCCGAAATCCCAGCTCCTGGAACGCATCCTCTACGGCATGGCCGGCATCAACTCCGACGACATCCGCCGCGGCAAGCCGATGACGGTCGGACAGCAGCAGCATTTCACGGCCGCCGTCAGGAAAATCACGGCCGCCCCGCTGCACATCGACGACGAAAGCTCCCTCACCATCGACAGCATCAGAGCCCGGGGCCGCCGGATGGTCCGGGAACACGGCGTCAAATGCATCGGCGTGGACTACCTGCAGCTGGTGCGCTCCACGACCCAGCAGGCCCGGGAAGCCGGGAACAGGAAGTCTCGGAAATCTCCGCCGGCCTCAAATCCCTGGCCAAGGAACTCAATATTCCCGTCCTGGTGCTGGCCCAGCTCAACCGCGACGTGGAAAAAGAGCCGGGAACGCCCAGGGCAAACCGGTCGTTTCCGACCTGCGCGACTCCGGCTCCATTGAGCAGGACGCCGACCAGATCATCATGATCCACCGCCCCATGTACAAGCCCGACAAGCACGACCCCACGGAAGCGCAGTGGATCATCGGCAAAAACCGCTTCGGACGGCTGGGGCGTATTCAATTCCGCTGGACCGCGGAACTCACAAAATACGAGGAAGAACAGAATTATCCCGTCACCAACAAATGAGACCCCCAAACCATCCCTGCGAAAAAACAAGCCGACGCGGCGAGGAAAGCCCGGATCCTACAAACTGCGCTTAACGCTTCTGGTGGATCCCAGAAAGAAAGGCAAACTTGTCGAGCTGGGACTTGGTACTAACGACAGACAGGAAGCCGAAGAACGCGCCAACAGCATTATCAATGCTCTGGAATCCGCCGGACTCTACCGTCTTCCCGCCGTCCGCATTCTGGAACATCACGTAGCCCAATTTGGCAAGATTGAACCTCCCCCTTTGAACATCCAGAATTGCCTCTATGGTAACACCCCTGGAAAAATTCCCTGGCAAAACATCCCACACCCTCCGGCATGGATTCAAAGGAATGGGCTGCTCTGAACGCTGCCATGAAGGAAAACAAGTTTTTCTCTTCCAAGGTGGAGAATATCAGATTGCTGGAACGGCTGCACAGGTTGATTAAGAATTATCTGACAGGAGAAAAGGAGACTTTACCCAATGGGGAAACGGTTATCAAGGTAGGAAGCGCCGCGGACTTTTCCAACCAGGCACTTCAATGGCTCCAAACCGAGGGGCTTGTTCCACCGGACGCCGAAGGCCCGAAGTATCACAACGATATTAAAAACATCGGTGCTCTGGCCCGTCTGAAGCTCATTTTCAAGACCAACGTCCGGCAAAGCATTGGGGCTGCTCAATGGGAGGCATCCATGAAACCGGCCAATCTCAAAGCATGGTCTGCTTTCCGGTTCATCCGCTTTCCGGGAGCCAAGACAAAGCGGCTTGTTCATGTCGTCAACGAAGATGCTGTCCGGCTTAAAACCGACTTTACTTTTTGGGCAGACGAAATGAACGCCGCCAGCCTCGGGGGCTTTGAGGTCCCCTGGCCGCCGTTCGGCTTCAACTCCTACATGGATCAGGAGCCTGTTTCCCGGGAAGAATGCGAACGGCTGGGACTACTCAAACCCGGGGAGCCGTTGAAGCGTCACAAGGGGTGCGGAGCGCTTCGGGATTGACCTGATTGAACGGTACGGGTACGGCAAGAAGGCCAGTACGGCGAAGTTGCCGGAGGAACTGAGGGCCAAATTGAAAAAGGTCTATGAAGACCGCTGGGGAGTCAAACAGGACAAATCTGATGAGGTTGTCTTTCCCTCACAGGAAGTGGCGAAAAAGGCCAGGGAAACGGCGGAGAAAGTCATCAAGGTTCCCTCTGCTCCCATTCCTGCGCCAGTCTCAGCCGTCACGCACACGGTCAGCCTGGGAGATGTCCCCAAGGTGAAGATGCCTGCCCCGTTGACGGATAAGGAAGCTGATGACCTTTGCGAAGCGTTACCGGGGAAGTGTGGGCAAAGGCATCCAGACTGAAAAGAACGCTTTGTTTTCCTACACCGGAAATGGATATGCCCGCATCAACAACGATTTGAGGAAGGGAAGTCCAACGCCAAGGCGAAACAGATCGCCAAAGTCATTGACAGATGCAAAGTGCCTCAAGACATGGTTGTTTTCCGTGGCTGTGGGGTTTACAAGGAATTGAAAGACGCTTTGAACTGGAAAGGAGAAGAAATAACAGACGAGCTGGTTGATATGCTCAATCTCTCCGTAGTGGGAAACCCTCTCAAAGACGAAGGTTTCATGTCTGCTGCCGTAGCGGAGGGAAAGGATTCATGAACCGTCCCGTGTTGTTCAGAATTCTCCTGAAGAAGAAAACCCGTGCCATTTATGCAGAGCCCTTTTTCCAGATTCGGGGCAGGGGCCGGTAAGGACTGGGACGGCCTTAGCCTGCAAACCTATTTTAGCAGTGAAGATGAAATCATCATCCAGAAGGGAGGAACCCTCAAATTCTCAATTCCATAATCAGAACGGGAAATTGATCATTGACTGTGAATTGATACAATAATGATATGAAAGAAGAAACATCACCAGCGCACAAGAGAATTTGGGAGTCTGATTTCAAAGGATGCAAAAACATCCCACCCTCTCCTGATGAAATGCCTTTTGTGCTCCAAGAAGAAGCTCAACCCGGGTAGTATGGAATGGGGCGCTTATGAGCGTAAACCTGATAGTATCCTCTACGATAACGCGGACTGCCCCAGCTTTGAACGCTGTATTGACGCGGAAGGGCTGCGCTGGATTGAAGGATATGTGAAACTCTCCGGAAAGGCGTACGTTCCCCGCCAGGACGATATACCTCCGGCAGGGTGGGGAAAAAATCAACAAGGAGTATGCGAAATGAAGAAAGAGAGGACCGGGAAGAAGGGGAAATGTTTCCAGGTATAGCGCTGCCCTCTCTGAACGCATTTGCGGTCATATACGTTGCGGGATAGTCTGAGGAAGGCTGCCGAAAAGGAAGGCATTCCCCATCCCACGGTGATGAATTGGGCCAGAGAGAACGCGGATTTTGCAAACCAATACGCGCGCGCGTGCGAGGAACGGCTTGCCGCCCTAGAAGACAAGTTGCTTGACCTTGTGGAGAAAGGGCATGAAGTGGCCCCACGTGCCGAAATAGGGGGGAACCATGTTGCAGGCGGTCAAGTTGGAAATAGACACACTCAAATGGATGCTTGCAAGCTGATGCCGAAGAAGTACGGAGACCGTGCGGCGTTGGCTCTGGAAGGTGGAGAAAAAACGTAGAGGTGACCCATAAACTTCCAGCAGAAGCAATCGTTCCGTTAGTGACAGCCTTGAGAGAAATATGGTCCGAAGAGGAAGAAAGCTAGGGGCTCCGGTCAGGCCGGAAGACTCTCCGTCATCTTTGCCGCCCTGATTCTGGGGGAAACAGGGCTGTACAAATGGCAGATGCGGGCCCTGAAAGGGCTGCCCGGGGGAAAGCGGGTTGCCCTGCGCGCTGCTAATGGTTCCGGCAAGACGGACAAGGTAATTGGTATCCTTGCCCTATGGTTTCTCTGGCGCTACCCCCCGTGGGCGTATGCCTATTACGTCCGGCTCATGGCGCCAGGTAAAAACCAGCTCTGGCCTGCCCTGGAACGGCACCGGAACAACCCATCCCTTGCGGGCTGGAAATGGCTCAAGAATTGCCGCTTGGAAACGCCGGAAGGGGGATTCATCGAAGGCTTTTCCACCAACCACGCCGGGAAGGCGGAAGGCTGGCACGGGCGTGTGACGGACGAATTCAAGGATGAGCGGAAGGAACAGGATGAGGAAGACCCCCGCAGCGAGAAGAAAGCCCGTCTGTTTGACGTTGACGAGTTTACCGGAGATGATCCTTCCTCCCCGTGTTTTTCGTGGTGGACGAGGCAAAGACGGTTCCTGATGAAATCTTTTGACGCCATTGAACGATGTACGCTTCAATTCTGCATCTACCTTTCATCCCCAGGCAAGCCGGAAGGGCAATTTTATCGCTGTTTCCACGAGGAAAAGACCTCTTCTGTCCGATGGTGGTAACGGCCTTTTGATTGCCCCCCATATCTCCCAGGAGCGCATTGACCGCATTCTGGCCCGTGTGGGGGTAATGAGGATGATTCCTATTTCCGTTCCGTCGTGCTGGCGGAATTCACGCTGGAAGGAGATTTGTACATCATTGACCCTGGAAAACTGGAATGGGGTCAGCGGCAGCCCTACGAGCCGCGCAGGGGCGCCCCGTGGCCTTCCTGGATCATTGCCGCGGGCGGGGATGAAACAGTCCTTGCCATCTGCGACGGAAACGAAGCCTGGATTGAATACGCGGAACGACAGCGGGACACGGTGCAGAGTGTCCGCAAGTGCATTGCCACCCTCAAGGGGCTGGGCATTGCGGATTGTGATTTGTGGGTGGACGCTCCGGGCATGGGCCTGGCTGTCATCAGCGATTTTAATGAATCAGGTTGGTATCCGAATGAGTTCTTTGGGAACAACCTCCGGAAGACCGCGACCGCTACATCAATCTCTCGGCGGAATGCTGGAATGACGCCGGACTGGAACTCATGACCGGGCGAGTGCATATCAGGTCCAGGCGGCCGGACAAGACGCTTTTCGTGCAGTTGACTACCCGGAAGAAAGAATATGCGGACGATTCCCAGGCTCAGGAACGAGAAGAAGGAGAAAAATTAAGGCTCGCAACCTGTCTTCTCCTGATCGCGCGGACGCCTTGCTGGGGGGCTATATGGGCTTCCTTTCGTGGATCTTCCGAGTTTGGACAGGAGAGGGCAACAGGCCTATTGTGGGCAAGAGTCAGCACGCCGTCAAACATACGGGGAAATTTTATCCCATTTAGGACTGTTCGTAGCCCATTTTGACATTGTTGTACCCTCCCTCACGTTGGGGCGATAATGCGTGCATGAGGCAAGCCGCCAACTACAACGTACACGCCACGGAATCCCTGCCGCAGTCTCTTGCGCTGCATTTTATTTCTCCTTCCGGTGAGGATATGGACATCAGCGGCATGACGCTACGCGGCGCGGTGGTACAGGATGGGGTGATCATGCTGGACTGTGCCGTTACGGGGGTGAGTACGGCATTGGTGACATGGCCGAGGCTGGCCGCCGGATGCGGCGCATATGATATTTTTTTCTGACCGACGCATCGGGCAAAGAATACCCCTTGTTGAAGGAGCCGTGCATGTAATGTCCCGCGTTACGCCTCCGGACGGAACGAATGAGGCCGCGGCCGTGGCCGGTGCTCTTGATGTCTCCATCCCCGAAACGGAAGACGGCGCCGTAACCATTGTGGAAAGCCCGTCCATTGTGGTCGAGGAACTTGTACGACAGGCCGAAGCGGCCCGGGATGAAGCAACGCGGCTTGTGGAAACGCTGGAAGGACAGGTGGAAAGCGGGGAATTGGTCAATGAGGCTGTAGCAAATAAATTGCCGGGAGCTCTCAAGGAGGCGGGCGTGGAATTGGCCGCGGCAACCGGGCAATCCTCCTTGTCCAGCGGGGACGCCGCCGACACCTGGACCATCGTCGGAGGCTATGCAATGACCTGGGGAGACGAGATTCTGGCCGGGCATCTGCCCGACAGCTGCCGCCTGAAAAGCATTTCAACCGTGTATTTTTTTGAAACCCCGGCCGCTAATCAATATTGCCTGCGTGTCTGGAGGCTGACGGACGGAGCTTACAGCCTGATTGGGACCTCCGCCTATGTGTCCAACCTGTCCAGCGGCCAGACGGCCACGTGGGTATTTACGCCGGGCGTTACATTGCAGCGCGGAGACAAAATCATCATCCAGGTGTGCGAGGGGACGGAGATGACGCCCTACGCGCTGGGCATGCACGCTGTCCTGACCCCTTCCGTCCCCGGACGCGGTTTGATCACGGAGGTGTCCAACCCGCCCGCCGTGAATGGTACGATGGCTCCCTTGATGACCGTGGTGGTGGACTATGACGACGGCATCACCCTGGGAGGAATGGAGCTGGCCACCGCGCGACAACTGGACAGCCTGGGGCGGATGTGCGCCAATCTTCCGCGACCGCCGAGGCTGCGGCGCGGACGGCTGGCCAGTCCGCCGCCACCGCGTCCACGGATGCCGATAATGCCGCAAACATCTGCCACCAGTGCAGCCAACTCTGCCACGGCGGCCCAGCAGGCTCTGGCGGCCATACCTCAAGTAGATGATGCAGGCAACATGACGTTGGACGGCAATATCACCGCGGCGGGAGGCACGTTTGACGGGGCCGTCAACGCCAATGGAGGTATCAACATCCCGCTTGCCGCGGGGGCGCTGACCGATATGTCAGCGGTCAACCGCCTTTACGCCGCCGGGCTGGCTGCCGTAACTGATGCTTTTTCCGTCAGGTGTTATCCGCTCCCGGCGAATTGCTCGTCTTCCAACGGGACGGTTTTCAAAACAGACAAGGAACCCAATTCCCTTTATTTCAACGTCCCGGCTAATTCCGCCTTTACCGTGAAATGCGGCCTCGTGACCAACGCGAGGCCCATGCACAATTATTCCAGCATCCGGGGTGGGTGGCTCCGGTGCGCCTTCCGGCTGTCAGCGCTGGTCACGGCCAGGTTCGGCCAGATGAAAACGGTCGTGCGCATGGGAAGGACAGGGACGCATTTACGCTGGTGCCGGATCAGGCGGCGGGCGGCTACAGGATTGGGGAGATTATCGATATTACGTTTGATCATGTCCGGGACGCGGCCGCAGGGGGTATCACATTCGTGTCCGGGAGATTTATTATTCCAATGCCGAGCAGAAATGGAAGATGAAGACGACGCAGGCCCTCGCGCCGGAGACGTCTTCCAATAACGGTTATCCCGTCTGCGTGTACGCGGTGGTTTACGAGCAATACCAGGACGGAGGATATGATACCGAAGACAGGGGAGCGTTGTGGCTGCTGCATGGCGGGAATTCCACCCGCGGCTGCGTCAAGATCGCCACGGTGAGGGAGTCCATTGCTTTGAGAATATTTATCCCTTTTCCGGATATTATCTTGATATGGAGAATGCCAACAGCTGGGCGTTGGCCGGAGCGTTCCTTCCGGCGACGATGCACTTGCATTGCAATAATGTCAATCCGGCGTATTACGGGTTTTCCTCCATGGAGAGCAATATCATTGTCTCCGAGGCGGTGGAGGATTTTGTTGACCCGGAAGCCGAATAAGAAACGACGGAAGAAACGACTACCGAAGATTGAGCATGAATAATTCAGAGATACAGATACAGTTTCCCCGGCCCGGCGAGTGGGGGAGAATTCACCCTGACGGCCATTTATCAGGACAAGGGCGGTTATAGACCTCCGGCGCGCTATACGCAGGACGAGATACCAACGGACCATGCCCCGGCCATGCAGGCCGTCGTTGCCTCTCTGGTGGGCATGGGTGAGGACTGGCAGGCGGTGCAGGTGTGGGCACGGCTGGGAAAAGATGTCCTGACCCTTGCGGAGGATGGTGCCTATACAATGATTGATGCGGTGTCTTTGACCGTTGAGGCCGTCCATGCGGAGACCAAAGGCCGCAGGATTTTTACAGTCTCGGACTACCCGGCTTTTTATCATCACGGACCCCGCCGCCGTGGATTTTTTCAAGCATTTCACTACTAAATAATATGAGCACGAATAAAGAAAAGTGAGTTGGCTGACTGGTCTCCTGACCGGTTGGGGTATCAAAGAGAGTTGGGCAAAAGTCATCGCCGGAGCTGTGATTGGGGCCCTGGTTGCCGCGGGGATTCTGACACAACCCGGCTGCGGTCATTCCGTGGACGTGACGCCGAGCCGCGCCGAGGTATGCAAAGACGGCTCCTGCCTCGTCATTGAGCAGGGGCATATTTCCTATTCCCAGGCCCAGCCTGTTACGGACGTTCCTCCCGTTGTTCAGATCGTACCTTCCAAGAAATAAGACCATGTGCAAACCCCTCAAGGAATATCTGGGAGTGATCCGCGATTATACGCGTGAGATCGTCACTTTCGGCGGTTTTGTGATAGCCGTGTTCATCTACCTGGATTTCCGCGAGGTGGTGAAAGAACAGGCTACCAATGCGGCCCATACGGCGGAGATCCTGCGGACGATGGATACCCGTCTCCAGCATTTGGAGAATTACCACCAGCAACAGCTTAAACAGCGAGATTAATTCCAACTGTAAAGTTTTTCTTACAAGTTCACTTTAGTTAATAATCAATAGTTTACAATATGAATCCTACAGAAAGAAAGATGGCCGCGGCTATCCTCCGGTTTGAAGACAGCCGCGTCACCGGGCCGGATTCCCTGCGCGTTTCCCGCCTTCCCGCCGCCGACAAGGGAGGCAAGTGGGAGATTTGCGGCATTTGCGACGGCATTGAACCGGCCGTGTTTAACAGATTGAAGGCCCTGTTGGATGCCGGAAGGCGTGAAGATGCCTGGGAAGGTTGTCTCCAGTACGTCCTGGATAATACCGCCGCCGTGCGTTCCTGGCTGGGTTCCGACGCTTTTCCGGCCACGGAGTTTATGTTGCGTGACCATTTTTTCAATTCCGGGAGCAGGAATACCGGGAAGATTTTGCAGCGCGCGCTGAACATTCACGGCGCCGGGCTTGTGGTGGACGGGATTGTCGGCCCCAGGACCCGGCAGGAGTTGCAGGACCAGCTGGCCGCCACGGGTGAAGCGGTGTTCCTTATCGCTCTGCAGGAGAAGCGTCAGGCGTTTTACCGCTCTTGCAAGCAGTTTCCTGTGTTCGGGAAGGGCTGGCTGAACCGCTGCGACGATGCGTTCAGCATGCCGCAGGAGCTTGTTTAATCCTTAAATCTCTATTCGTTCATGGCATTATTTCCCAGGCTTCGCGGCAAGGTGAAAGAGGCGGTCCAGATATTGGTTTCTCCGTTTGCTGATCATAAATTCAAGCACTGGCCAGCCTCCGAACTTGACCCGGAATCCCTGAAATCTCTGAAAGAGTCCATTGCTTCCGGGCGGCTGGACCGGCAGGAACAGCTCTTTATGGCTATGCTGGAAAAATGGCCGCGTCTCCGGAAGAATCTTGGGAAATAGCAAACGCCGTTGCCCGCATGGCATGGACAGTCATGCCCTGGACGGAAAAAGGACAGCAACCGACCCCGGAAGCGCAGGAAATGGCGGAGCTTGTCGAATCCGCCTTCTGGCGGTCAGAACCGGAACCGGACACGGTAGAGCAGGGAGCAGACGATTTGCTCAAATCCCTGACCTATATGCTTACTTGCGGCAACACCGTTCATCAAATCAAATGGGCGTCGGATGATATCATCTACCCCCGCTGTTACGAGCCTCTTTCCGCTCAATTTTACGCATGGGAATATAACTACGGCAGGAAGGATCGTTTGCTCCTTTTCCGCAACGGCCTGGAAAACGACCTGGAAGGAGAAGAATTTCCCCGGACAAGTTCCTGATTGGGCTGAATAAGGCCGACGTGTTCCACCCTATTTTTGGCGCCAAGCTCCGGTGTCTTGTGGGATGGTTCGGAGCCGCCTGTTACGGGTTGCCCTGGCTGATGACGTTTTGCGAGCTTTTCGGCATCCCTTTCCGGACGGCTAAAGTCAGGGGTGACGAAAAAGCAAAAACGGAGGCGGCGGAAATGCTGCAAAACCTTGGTTCCGGGGGATGGGCCGTCACAACGCAGAATATGGAGTTTCAGCTTCATGACGCCGTAAAGGGAGCCAACGGGCTGCCCCAGGCGGATTTGATCAAACTGGCGGACGAACAATGCGACAACCTGATCCTGGGACAAACGTTGACCAGTTCCAAGGGGGACGGAGGGGCGTATGCCCTTGGCAAAGTGCATGCCGGTATCCGCAAAGAGGTCATTGAAGACGCGGGGCAGGCCGTGGCGAATATTCTCAATTCCCAACTCATTCCTGCCATCATCCACTTGAATTACGGGCATATTCCTTCCCGTCTCCCTCAATTTGTTCCCTCTATCCGCGGCATTGACGCAGAAGCCCTGGAAACGGTTGCCAAAGCGGCGGAAATCATGGATGTAGGAGAAGAATCTGCCCGCACCATCGTCAAGATACCCAAGCCGCGTTCCGGCGAGCCTGTCTTGAGAAAAGCCCCGTCTATCGGTTCGGCTCCGGGCCAATACGGGGATGCCGTTGAAGCCGCTGCCTCCGAGGGAAAAAAAAAACAGCTCCGCTCGCCCTGGCCGTCGAGTTGGAGCAGGACGCGGAAAAGGCCGCAGAAGAAATTTACAGGCGTGGGCCGAGCCATGCGCTGATTTTGTCCGGGAATTGATCGGCAAAGCCCGTTCCGGGCTTTCTGATCATGAATTTCGGGCGGAACTGGCCGCTGTGCTTGCCCGCCTTCCGGAAATGGACCTCACCAATGATGATTTGCTGCAGGAAGCCCTGTGGGACGCCAGCGCGGAAGCTTACCGGAAGGGTGGGAAATCAATCGGATTGAAGACGAGATATGAACCTGACGATCGACTTGAACGGTGTTGACCCGGAATTGCAGAAGTGAAAAAATAGCAGCTCCGGAAAGTTTGGCGAAAGCCAATGAACGCATGGGGAGGGAGTGAAAAGCTGGCTTTCGTCCTGGTACAGGAACAAGGCGGAATCCGGACACTTTGAAAACACGTCCCTGCCGACCCACGGGCCTGGAAGGAAGAAAACCGGGTGGGCCAACGACATTGCCCGAAACTGGTTTGCCGAGACGACGGCGGACGGTGCCCGCATCTACCTCACCGGGCAGGCAGGGGAGGGGAACGGGGGAACCTCTAGACCTTGCACAATCCCTGTTATTGAAAATCTACGGCGGCACGGTGACGGCCAAGCGGGCCCAGGCGCTGACCATTCCTGTCATTCCGAGGCGCACGGCGTTCGCGCTGGCGCTTACGCCTCTATGACGGGCCGCAAACTTTTCACTCTTCGTAAAAGCATCCTCAACCTTCGCAACAGGCATACGACCGGCTCCGGATTGAGCCGGGCTGCCTTTTTGAATCGGACGGGCATGGCGGAGTCAGGGCCGTCTATAAGCTCAAGAAGTCGCAGATCTTTGCGCCATGGCCGGAGGCTTTTCCGGATATGGAAGAACTTACGGGCATAGCATTCAAACACTTCATGGATGCCATGCTTGATGACGGGGAGGTTCCGAAGACTGGATAAATTGACTAGGAGAGCTAAGCTGAAAGACGGTGTAAAAAATAAACCGCCGCAGAGGGGAAACTGCGGCGGAGTAGAAAAAGATTTGTTATAGAAATAGTTTTATTTCTTTTTTAAAATATAATGTTCGGATAAGATTCCTTGATTAATTGATCCTTCTTTGTCTGACAACATTAATTTACTACCATCAAGTATTTTATAATAAGATTTTTCATTAGAAGAGGTTAGAGATAATTCAATCAAGTTTCCATTTATCAAATTATAATGACCTTTTGATTCGAAAGTTGCGCATTTTTCTCCTTCTCCTATATATTCGCTCCTCAGTATATAAGTTTTATCCTTATTTAATGTCAGTGTCGTCTTTATACCTTCACAATCGGCAGCGGGAAGAGTTCCTTCATAAGTGCCGTAAAAATTAGAATTTTTCCGACTTGTTTTCTATTTTTGTTCCATCGTTTTCAATTTGATCATGATTCTCTTGAGGAGCATTGCAACCGGTTATGACAACTAAACATGTGGCCCATAAAAAATCATTTTCATGGTAAGTACCTTTCTTTTTAATTAGTGTTTTTCTTAATTCAATAGAGCAGGGACTGAGAAATCAATTCTCTCCCAATACCGTTATAATATTACGTAAAACTTTGGGAGGTGGCAAGATATTATTCTCGGCCAGCCGGGATTTTATTCCTGATCGTTACGGCTTGAATATTTTGTAGCCCATTTTGCGTCTATTGCCCCATACCTCCACTGTGCCTCATCATGGGGGCATGAGTACGCTGATAACGACGGTAGCCCGCAACCACGGCAAGGCTCCCATGGCTATCCTGTGGGCCCCCAAAGGAGAACATACTATTAAATGCTCGCTCAACGGCCAGCCGGGAACGTGTGGTGCGGGTAACGTCCGACTGCGTTCCCCGGCTCAATGCCGACCTGGAAGCCAAGCTATCCAGCAACGTCAAACCGGTCGGGCTCTATGATCATGAGATGGGGCCCGCCTCTTACAAGCCGGGACGGTTTGTGTGGAACGAGGAAAAAAAGGCGTTGTGTTGGAACTGGAAGGATGGACGGAGAAGGGAAGAACGGACGTGGAAGGCGGCAATTACGGCTATCACAGCCCCCGCTTCCGGCGCGACAAGGGAACCGGGGAAATCCTCGGCCTGTTGCCGGAATCCATAGAAGTAGGTTCCTTGGTCAATGACCCCGCATTTGACGACATCGAACGCATTGCCGCCAGCCGAATGGAGGGCGACGTAGCCCATTTTGACGACGTTGAAGACCCCGGGAAACCGGGCGACAATAGAGACCTTGAGAAGCCCAAGGAGGGCCTCGACCAGCAAGACAACCATACAACCAACCGAGACATGGACATCACTAAACTCGTTGCCCTCGGCATTTTGACCGAGGAAGAAGCCAAGGCTGAAAATGCCGAGGCTATCGTGTTGGAGCGCATCAAGGCCCTGCAGGACAAAGGCAAGGCCAGCTCCGACGAATTGGAAGCAAGCAAGAAGGAGCTGGCGAAATGCCAGGAAGAAATTGCCGCATCCAGGAAGCAGGTGAAGGAACGCGCCGTCCAGGACGTTGCCGATGCCATTGCTGCGGGCAAAATCGCCCCGAAGGATGAAGCATCCAAGACCTTTTGGGAACGAGCCCTGACGGAAGACTATATTGCCGCCAGCAAGCAGTTGAACGCCCTGCCGAAAAATCCCGCATTCGATGACGTGAATGCCGGCAAGCCGGAAGGCTCCCCAAAAGAACCCGTCACGGGAACCGCGGCTCTTCGCAGCTCCTTTGAAACCGAACTCAATAACCTGAACAAGTAATATGCCCGCGAAAGAATTTATGACCCTGCTGGACGTGCTTCAGCAGGAAGGAACAGGATCTATCAAGGCCCTTGACGCAGTCCGTTCTGTTGGACTTGCATCCCCGGAAGTAACCGCGTTTCCCGTTACCGTTATTGACGGAACGCAGTACGAAATCAATATGCCCACCGGCATTCCCCTGTTTCGGGGTTTCGTCCGGCCAATGCCGGAGCCAAGAACCTGACGACCGAATACACCAATAAAACCGTTAAGTGTTACTACATTGACGGACCTATTGCGGTGGACAAGGCCGTTGTCACCAGCTCCGCCAGGGGGGCGCAGCTGCTCACCAAGGAAACCCGAAGCGTTACGTTGGGTGCCATGGCCTCCATTGCCCCTGCAGATGTGGTACAGGCTTCCGGAACAGGAAAATGTGTTCCCGGCTATTTCTGAACAGATGGGGATTATATGACCATTTCCGCGGATCCTTCCAAGCAGGAAGACTCGGAAGCCAACCGCGCCGACAACTCCGGAGCTTCCGCTTACCTGGTCATTTTGGGTGACGACTTCCTGCACTCCATATGGGGGAACAAGAAGACGCTTTCCATGTCTCCGGTGCAGGAAGAGACCGTAGCCAGGAATACGGAAGACGGGGAATCAGGAACAATGAGGGCCTATACTTCCCGTTTGGAAGGCTGGACGGGCATTGCCGTGGAATCTCCGTTTTCCGTGGCCCGCATCAAGAACATCAGCGCCCAGCATCCCTTGACGGACAAACTTGTCGCCAAGGCGAAGAGCCTGTTTCCTGCGGCCTTGCGCGGCATGATTTCCTATGTGGTTATGAACGGCAATGTGAAATTGCTGTTGCAGGAATCCAGAACCCTTTACGCCTGCCACCGGAAACGGCGGAACGGGCATGATCGCCCCTGAACCCGATTCCGTGATGGGAATCAAGATTCTGGAAGTGGATTCCCTGCTTGATGACGAATCACTGTCCAGTGTCCGCGCCGCATTTGCGGAAGACTTTTTTCCGCGCCCGTCGCAACTCCCCTTGCCCTCAAAAATTAACCTTTATCCGCAGAAAGGAGAAACACACCACATGATGAAGAATATGTACCGCAATGACGAAGCGCTTACGATCCGTCTGAAGATGCCGGGAACCGGAAAGACGGTAACGTCTGCCCCGATTCATATCGGACAGAAAGGAGGCATCGACAGCGCTGTCATTTCATTGAAGCACGAAGAGCTTCCCGCGCTGGCCGCCGGCAAGACGATGACCCTCACCGTCGAATCGTCCGAGGACGGTGATGCCTGGACGGAACTGGATTCCCCGAAGCTGGTTGCGACGGGGGTGAGAGCAATGGTTCCGGCTCCGGAGAAGTGTTCATGCGCGTTCCGTTGGAGGCCGGCCCCTGGCTGCGCCTGAAAATCGCAGCTGAAACGTCCGCAGGCGACAGCACGGCACAGGAAGCCGTCCTTGCCGTCAAGGTATAACCTTATTGAAACAATGGCCCTCGTAAGGATTACTCCGGAAGCGGTTGCCCGCTATTGCCAGGACAAGGAAATTACTTCCATTGCCCGGGACAAAATCAGCGACATCATCCGCGAGGTCTGCAACGAGGTGGCGGCTGCAGTCAACTCCTGCCCCAGAAATGCCAGGATTGCGATGGATTCCAGTTCCGTTCCCGCGGAGTTGGTATTCACCACCTGCATTCTGGTGCGGGATGCCGTCACCAGCTCCGTGCCAGGTTCAAGCGAATCCCTGCAGGGCACGGCGCGGGCGGCTCAATATCAGGATGCCCGCGCGAAACTCCGCGCCGTGGCTGCCTGTGAAGTCGAGTTTGCCCCCTACGATGGGCACCAGCCCAGCGACGTCATTTACGGAGGGCCGAAACACCAGGATTGGAGCAATCCGATATGAAGAAAACCCTGAAGAAGTCGCCTGTCATTGCATTTGCGGAAGTCCTCTGTCAGCGGGCCGTGGAAATTTGCTCCGCGGCCAACAACGGGGAAGACCCGGAAATCATTATTAAGGCATGGGACGGTTCCTTTGAGGAAGAAATCAAGAGGGTGACCGGTTCCCTGGAAACCGTCATCGTCATGGAGCGTCCGGAAATTGTTCCGACAAGTTGAGCAGGAGCGGCAAAAGCACGGCCAGATGGCACGTCACCGTGGAGAGCAACCCGCTTCTGGACGGTGACGGCTGGGACGCCGACGACCTTGCCGACATCATCCAGGAGGGCTTTCACAAGTGGCGCCGCAACCATGCCCGGCTGATGATGACGGAGGTAATCGTTACCAGCTCCAAGCCGGCTCTCGCCAAAATCCTGAAAAAGTCCATCGTCCTGACGATGGAAACAACCCTGATTATCAAACATGGCAACTAAACCCACCACCGCCGCGGCCCAGGAGGCCGCTACTGCTCCGGCGCCCCGCATCGTCAAATGCCGGGTGGCCGTCAACAACTGGAACTCCCTCACGGCATCGCCGCGCGGGGACAAAAATCGTCCACATCCCGGAAGACGTGTACAAAGTCCACGCCGACGCCGGGAAAGTGACCTTTATTGACTACGTAAGAAGCTAACAACCATGTCAGAACTCTACAACAAGGAAATGCTGGTCGGCACCTTTCTCGACCTGTGCCCGTTCGAACGACAGTCACGGCCGGAAGCGGCACGGACACGGTGGACGAGCAATTCAAGCCGGCGAAGGACCCGACGCCTGGATGATGGCCAACGAAGTCATCGACTACAAAATCACGCCGACCACGGAAGACGACGCCCGCACGGTATTTTCCCGCGACACGACCTCCTATGTGACGCGGAAGAACACCAAAGTGACGGGCAACACCATCGAGATTAACTCCACGGAAGTTAATCCGGTCTGCTGGCAGGTGATTTACCAGTGCGACAGGCTGGAAGCCGGGAAGGAAGTGCAGCCCTTTTCCCGGAACATCTACGGGCAAAAGGTATGGGCGCGCCTCACCAAATACCAGGAAGACAAAAAAGAAATGATGGTCCTGGAAGTCGCGGCGCTGCTCAAGGTGGAAATCCCCACGGAAAACAACAAGCTGATCACGCCGAAATTGACGCTTGAAGTGATACCGTCCTCCCTGAATTCCCTGACGCCCACGGAAGAAATCGCCTTCCGGCCTCCGCCGGGGCATGACAGCCGGAGCCGCCCCTCTGTTTGCATGGGGAGGGGCGGCCCCTGTTTCCCCACCACTATTGAGGCATGGACACGACCATTTCTCCCTATTCCATCACCTTTGACGGGCGCCCCGTCGTGCGCGTCGGAGAATTCCTGCTCGACTCCCCTGCCGGAACACGCTTTCCCGGTGCAGTTCGGCACGTCCGCCACGCCGATCATCAACAGCCCGTTCCCCAGGCTGGACGCATTCGGCAACCTGTCCCTGTCCTTCACCATCTCCACCGTGCGGGAATGCGCCTCCCACATGGAAGCGTGGGGCGCCTTTTACGAATGGCTCAACGAATGGAAAACGGCGGGAAAGGGGGAATGGACCTGGACCGACGCCTGCGGCCGTGAACAGCGCTTTGAAGCCGTCATCGCCGACGCCGAACCGCAGGTTCAGGGCCTGCGCCTTATCGTCTCCCTACAACTTCACCCTCGGCCGCCCCCTGTGAAAACCCTTGACGTATCTTCCGCCGACTTCCTGGACATGGCCGAAAGCCCGTCCTACAACCGGCTCTCCTTCGGGGGAGCCTCCGTCCTTCCTTCCGCGCGCCGGTCTCCCGGTTTGCCTCCTGCCCGTTTGAAGAAGGGGAAATAGTGAAAGTCGTCTGGCGCGGGAAAACCCTGCTCATCGGCCCGGCCATTGACCTGGAACACTCCCTTGAAGGAACCTCCGAGAGCCGGGACATCAGGATTTGCGATTACTGGTGGAACCTGAGCAACATCCAGTACTTCGCGAATGGCCGCGCCAACGGCATCTTTGCCGAATACCGCCAGGGCACAGGCGGAAGCGGTCAGGAAAAACAGGCGACCGCGAACATCCGGGACGCCCTCTCCGGAGTCCTGGACCACGCCGTCAGCACGGCCCTGGTCCCCATCAAATACGACCTCCGGATCGACAAGGATGCCGAAATCATTCCGTTTGCCTACGCGTCGGAAACGTATGCCTCCCTGCTTTCCCAGATCCAGCAATGGCGCCCCAATATGGCCGCGTGGTTTGAATACGGCGCGGACGACTCCGCCACGCTGGTCATTGCCGACCATGCCCATTTGCCGGATGTCGTGCTCGACCTGTCCGCCGTGGACGTAAGCGCCCTGTCCCTCAAGGCGCGTCCCGATCTGGTGCCTCCGGCCGTGGGGTTGACCTGCAACGCTTCCGTGGTCTCCCGGGTTCAGCGCGCGCTGGCCGTCTATCCCTCAGGCGCCTCCCTGTCCCAGCCCTATGTGGTGACGGCGGAAGTGGACGTTCCGGGCGGCGTCAAGGTCTCCGACACTGCCGGGCAATACAGCCCTGCGGAAACGGGCTCGCTGGGTTACGACGCCCCGCGGATGATTGTCCGGGGAGACAAATTCCCGACCGGCACGGCCCAGTGGGCGGCCCGCGTCAAACGCTGGGCTCCGGCTCTGGAGGATTGCGCCGGCCTGGAAGTGGCGGCCAGTCCGAAAATCACGTCCATCACGCCGGCTGACGCGGAACACCGGGGATACAGCAGCGCGGCCGTCACCCACGAACCGACCTCCGGCCAGATCAACGGAAAGAGCGCGAGAATCAAATGGGGCAAGGTCCGGGTGGATTTGCGGGTGCTGGCGACGGATCCCCCGACACGGTGAAACAATATTTTCCGGAATACGGCGGAAAATCCGGAACCGGGGACCGCTGGATCGGAACATTGACGTTTGAAGTGACCACGACGAATGTCGGCTACGCATCCTACCGGGTGGACAGGGCAGGGACGGTGGAAAGCGTGTCCGACGACGGCGGAAGCTCCGGAGACGACGAAACATCGGGCAGCTACGACACCTCCGCACTGTATGTGTACCTCCTGAAATCCTACTACGAAGCCACCCGCGCGTTGCCCTATGACGGATCCGCGACCGTCCACGACGACTTTGACCAGGTCTGCGGGGGGCGCCTCTCCATCACGGGAGGGTTGAAAGAATGGGAAGCCATGCGGTCCGTCATCCAGGAAATATCCTCGACCTTAAAACGGGAGTTTCCGACGTGACGGTGGGGGCCCCGGAACAGATCTCCTGCAGGACTCCATCGACCGGAGCCGGCAGCTTGCCGAGGCGCTGCGCCGGACGGCCTGGGCGGACTCGTCCACGTCCGCCGGGGGCGGTTCTTCGGGCGGAGGATCCGGCAGCGGAGGCGGAGGCTCTTCCGGAGCGGACGATGAAGTCCCGGAGCTTCCCAGCGTCGGGCCGTCCGTAAAACTGCTGCAGGCCCAGGAGCCTCCCGCGTGGGGAACCAGCGCCGTCGAGGTGGGATTCCAATGCCGCCTGTCTTACGGGAGCGACGGCAAGGTGTCCGACGCCTACATCCGCCAGGGAAGGCTATCTATGCCGGCAACTATATCGGGGGCTGCTTCCGGAGGGGGCCGGTTCCGGGGATGGGTGAAAAGCCCCGTCACCTCCGGGGAAATCTGGCTCAAGATCCGGTTGGACAAGGACGCGAAATATCTCGGATCCTCTCTGTCCGCCGCGGGCGGCGTCTCCGACCCCGTCAGGCTCGCGGAGGAAGACCGGGAAACCCCTTATGAATATTATTTCCATCTGGCCACCATCGACGGCAACAAGGTGGTGCAGCACCAGGCGGGCACGGTTTATCTCCTAATCCACCCGGGAACCTTCGGCCCCTCCGGAATGTCATGATCAGGATATACACCTTCACCTATGCCGGAGACGCGCAGGAAGCCGTGGCCTGCGTCCGGTGCGCCAGGACGGCTCTTCCGGAGGCGGTAGTTACGGTGGTGGACGACAGCGCCGCCCCGGTACCCCGGAGGCCAGGAGGGCTCTTGTAGCGTATGGGGCGCGGTATCGCCGGAGCTCTTTTCCCCCGCTGCGGCAATCTGCGCGGCCCGGAGTGCGTCCGGGGAATCATTACCACGCTGGCCAAGGGGGCGGCGGATGGCGATACCGTCGTCAAGATTGACTCCGACACGGCGCTTCTGTCGGGCGGATGGGTCAGGGAAATGAAACACAACGGGCTTGCGCTGCACGCCGCCGGATACCGGGTCCCCGGAACCCGTCCGAACGGTCCGCCTACGGAAATTGCTACGCCCTGAGCGGCCGGGCGGCCAGGATGGCCGCCGAAGCGCTGGAATGCGCCGCTATCCCCCCCGCTCGCCCCGGAAGACCTCACCATCTGCCGGGCCGTCATGGATGTCTGCGGCCGGGAGCGTGTCCGGCTTGACGAGCCGTGGACGCCCCGGAACCGGGCCGGGCGGTGGTCCTGGTGGAACTGGGACAGCCGGACGGCGAATCCCGGAGGATTATGCCCGCAGCTATGACGTGGTGAGCGTCGGCAATCCCAGGCCTCCCACGTTCCCAAAAAGCGCCCGCCGGGAAGTCATGCTCGCCCTGTGCGACGCCCGTTTGAATCCATGAGTGCTCCGGCAACCACGGATATGCCCCCCCTTCAACTACCCGTTGAAACAACAACAGCCAACCAAATAAAACCAATCAGTAAAACCATGTCAGACAGAGACTTGAACATCAACATCAGGACAACCGCCGACACCACCGGAGCCGATCAGACTGCCGAGGCCATCAACAAGACCAGGAAGCCGCCCGGGGAGCCGGCGGAAGCGCGAACGCCATCAACCAGGTAACCGACGCCCTGAACAACGTTAAAACGGCCGCTGAAGAAACCAGTGTCGCCATGAAGGACGGCATGGGGGCGGAATATGAACAAGCCCTGGAAAACGCCAATTCCAAATCTTGACCAATACGCCGACGCCCTGACCGCCGCCGGCTCCCGGATGAAAGCCGCCTTCAACGACAACCCGGGATTGACCGGGTTTATTGACGAAGTCACCAACGCCGTGCCGACCTCCGAGGAATTCAGGAAGAAGCTGGAACAGGTGGATGACGTCTTTGAAGTCCTCAATAACAAAATGTCTGATTTGGACCTTGGGGCGAAATGGGGAGATGACCTTGACGAAAAACCTTCAACAAATCATCGACGGCTACAACAAGGAAATGGACGCCGCCGACAAGGCCGCGGAAAAGGCGGAAGCCGCAGAGGCCCGGAAGCAGCAGGCCGCCGCCGCCACGGTGGAACGGCTGGAAGCCAACAACCGCCGCGCCTCCGCCACCTATGAAGAATTGCAGGCCGAGTTGGAATCCTACATTGAAGCTGGAAGAGGCCCGGAAGGCCGGGGATAACGTGGCCCAGGCGGACGCCCTGAAAAATATCCAGGATTTGGGACGGCGCATCAAGACGGCCGGGGATGCCGGACAACTCACTTCCACGCAGGTCAAGGGGCTGGCCGGGCAAATCACCATTGCGGCAACGCGCATCCTGGGCATGTCCAGTTCCCGCGTGGGGCTATTCCGTTTATTCGTCTTTTTGGAACCACCATTAAAACGGCTATGGGGCCGCTGGGCTGGGCTATGCTGCTGATCCAGGGGCTGACCGCCGGCATTACCGCTTTGATTGACCATTTCAAGGCTAAGAGTGATGAACTTGACAAGGCCGCCGAGAAGGCAACCGAAAGGATGAAAAACGTGCCAGGGATGCCGCCGAAGCCATCAAAAAGAGTTATGAGGCCATCCAAGACTATAACAAAGCCGACCGGACGCAGGAAATCAACAAAGGGTTCGAGGACTTCATCAAGGGCATTACGACGCAATACCGCTTGCAAACGCAGGAGATTGAACGGCAAATCCAGCTACGGAGAGAGGAAGCCGCCCGCCAGAAGGGTATTGACACGCAGGAAGCCGAGCTTGCCCGCGTGAAGTTGGACAATGACTTTGAAGACGGCAAAATCACCAAACGTCAGCGGGACTACGGCATGATGATGATTGACCAGAATCTTGACGACAAAATACGCCGCCGGGATCTGGAAGTAGCGCAGAAGGAATTCATGGACTACGGAAAGCAGTTGGATACGGCCGTTCAAAACCGTGACCGTTTGCAAGATAAGGACTTTGACATGAAGTTCATTCAAGGTCAAATGCCCTCCCTTCAGGAGGTTGAAAGACTGTTCCAGCAACAGTTCAAAGCCCAGGAACGGATTGATGCGAGTAACGGTAGAATTAGCAAGGTGAATGAAAAAATAAATGATATTGAGGCGTTAGCAAGAGTCCCTAACTCCGAAGGACGAAAAGCTAGGGAAGAATTGGCAAAACTTCAAGCCGAGAAGCAACGCCTTCTGTCTGCCCGTGATGCAGCCCAAAACGAGGGAAATGCCGCCACTGTCAGAATAGATGAACTCGGGACTTGTTCCGCCAATCCGGCGTGAACTTTGAACCATCCTACCAGCAGGGAACGGACGTAACCAGCCGAACCGGGGAATATCAAAAAGCCCTGGAAGACCAGAACACCAAGGCAAAAGAACTTGCGGACAAACTTGCCGATGCCAGAGAAGAAGCCGGGAAGCTGGGGGATATTATGGGGGCCTATGAACGCAACATTGTTGATCAGGAGCGGAGCATCAGGACGCAAGACCGGCTCAATTCCGCCAATATTGACCTGTTCAACAAACGGGCCGACAAAAAGGAAGCCCAGGAAGCCAAGAAGGCCCAGGAAAAGCTTGAGAAAGAGCGGGACCGGGGAGTTGAAGAAGCTTCAGCGGGAACAGCAGAAAGATACTAAAGAGGCGTTTAAAACTTTTTTGTACAGGGATTGCTCATGAAAACGGGCGAAAGTTCTAGCCCCCAGCAGTCAGACCTGGCCAACAAGGCTCTTGATGTCATACGTAAAAAATATTGAAGCTGCAGCCGCGGATGGACACATTGATGAAGCTGAAATGAGGGAATTAGGCAAGCTCTACGTTGCCAAGCTTCAGGAATTAGGACTGGCAACAAAACGTGCCATCAATGGATTGAAAGAGGAATTAACCCAGGGGTTGAGAGGAATCAATGCTCAAATTGACGCAATAGGTAAATGGGCCAATACTACCCAAAGGCAGAAACGCCCCGGGGGAATTGTTAATCTTCCTTACCGGAGATAGATTTCTTCAAAGGATTAAAAAATATATTTTATATCTTGTTGAAAAGTAGAAGGAACAATATGAAAACTATTTTTGTATATAATATTCGAATCTTTTGTTTGAAAATAGTCATTGATAGTCAACCTTTCTAACAGAGTAGGATTTCTACTATCATTGATAAGCTTGATGAGTTCACTAGATTTAATGACGAGTCCAAGGTTAATCATCTGTTTAGATATTATGATAGGGATAGGTGGAGGAGAAAAGCTGTTTTTATAGAATTTCCATAACTATATCCTTCAGTTATAATGCCCAATAAAAAAACTTGTATAATTTTTTTGCTGGTAGATTTTAAATATTTAATAAGAAAACAGGACTTCCGCTACTTCCTGGAAAGATGGAAGCATCAATGAGAAATTGATACTTTCCCTCATAATTTAACGAAATAGGTGTAGCAGTTATACCTTTTCGTGCAATAGGGGAGTTATTGTATGTATCGTATATTCCTGTAGGATAACCAATGAACAGAATATCTTCGATGGCATCAAAATTCTCCACTTGCTTCCGATTTGGAATTTGATTTGGAGTTAATGTTTTTGCAGAGGAAGGAATATCGTTCAATATACAAATAGCTATATCATACTGCAAACTTGTTATAAAATTATTTTTATAACAAGAAAATCATCTTGACCATAAATTTCAATTCTATTTCTTTTTGAATCTTCAACAACATGTCTATTCGTTACCAAAAAAATATATTTTTATGAGAGTAAAATAAAAAACCTGTTCCAGATGTTAAGGAATCTTTATTTTTAATATTAATTAAGACAGTTGTTCTTAGTAATTGTTCTCCTATAGTAAGTATCTCTTTCATAAAATAATGTATGATATTTCATACATAGAATGTTCTCTAGAAATGTGAGGCACAGAAATGTTGTTGGTGTTGAGAATAGCAAGAATATAGCAGCAGAACTTTAGAAAACTGGAAATACAAAGGTTTTAGTCGTTTTCGAGAGAATAAGCGTTCTCTGGCTATAACGCACCAGAATTAAGATGCTTCTAACCATAGAGCCCCTAATTAGGGGCAGGAACGTTTTAATCCTTGTCAATATTATACATTCTCTTGGAAATTGTAGTGAGTAGCTCGACGGTATTAGAAAGTAATTTAATGACTTTGGCACACCAGAAGCATCCAAGGCAGGAGAAGGCTCCGGAAAGTAGGTAAATGAAGCCTAAGACTGGTTGCCGATCTTTTGCAGTTGAAAAAAGCAGCACAACCCCAGCGAGTAGAGCAAGAATACCTGCAATACGGAATAAGCCTTCAACGGTTATTTCCAACGGTTTAATATCCTTCTGTAACTCTTTCTTGGGCTGCTCCTTTGGAATGGGATCATATTCATTCATCAGTCTTTCCAAGGCTTGTTTTTTAGGTTCTTCACAGGGTTGAACTTCTTTCTTCCGCTCTTGCTCTAAAATTGTCCAAAACTGCACCCACTCTTGGCCGCCAGCAATACAAACAAGGGTATCATCATTTATCTTGCCTTCGGTGTAAAAAGTTTCTAGTGATGCAAAGGAATACGGCCCTTCCGTCTGTCCTTCCTCCGTTGCAATGTAATACTGTTCCATTGCTTTTTATCATTTCCAGATAGTATTTTTCTGCAAGTCCAAAATAGACAAGGCTGATTTTTTTTCTGGCACTCTTCCTTCTGGAAAGAATTACCGAGAACACGAGCGAGAAAATGAATCGCAGAAACTGAAATAGTTACCCAGTAGTTACCCATGAATCGTTTTTAATAAAAATATTGGAGTATCAATGTTTTGAATTTGTCTTAAAATCTGTTGTCCGCAAGGACATACCGGTTCGAGTCCGGTCGGGGGGTACTTCTTTAAATAACAATGAATTATGTAAATTAAAGGCTCGCTGTTTGCGGGCCTTTTTGTTTTGCTGCAATATCATTTGCTGGCTGATTCTCCATCAATAATTTTTGTTTTCCCGGATGAGTAAAACAAGGATGGTGGTGTTTCGTGGCTATTCTTGTCATGAAATGCAGAAAGCAGAGAGAAGAATGTTGAGTGGAAACAGTTCTGAAAAAAAGAGTTTATAACAGGGCGCCTCTGGCTGAAAAAATAGAAATACGGAGTATGAAATTGTTGGGTATCTTCCGGTTTGGAAAATCAGATGGTTCATGGCGCCCTGGAAAGAAGGGAATGCTGCTGGCGTTGAAAATAGCAGGAGGCATGTTTGCGGGAGCGGTTGTGGTATGCGTTGCCGCAGAATGGTACATTTATTCCGTTTCAGAGGGCAGGATTGTTGAGCATTCCAGGGATGTTCCCGTTCGTGCTCCTGTTCTGGTGTTAGGATGCTCCCCAACATTCATGGGGGAGCCCTAACGGATATTTCCATAACAGGATGGATACGGCCTCGGAACTTTGGAAAGATGGAAAAGCAACGGTTTTCATCGTTTCCGGAGATAATAGTTCTCATGCTTACAATGAACCGGAATGGATGAAACAGGCTCTGGTGGAACGTGGCGTTCCAGAGGAACGGATTGTATGTGACTTTGCTGGATTGCGGACTTTGGATTCTGTCGTGAGGATGAAGGAAATTTTCGGCGTTTCGACGATGATTGTTGTTTCTCAGGAATTTCATAATGAACGCGCCCTGGCAATCGCAGCGCATGAGGGGATGGCGGCCTGGGCCGTCAGCGCGCCGGATGTTCCCAACCGCCGTTCCCGTATGAAAAGCTGGTTCAGGGAGCGTGCGGCCCGCGTATGGATGATGCTGGACTTGTGGGTTTGGAGCCGTGAACCCCGTTTTTGGGAGAACCTGTGGTTTTGCCGGAAATAAAAGAGGAAAAATGAACAATACCTCATGCGGCAGGGCTCGTCATAAGATGTCTTTGATGCGGTACGGCAACCCAGAAGGAGGGTGTGCCCGCGCCTCGAATCATTAAATGCTGAATGGTCCAATCATGTCGGCTACGTGGGATGATTTGCCATGAAGATGAACAAGGCCAGAAAGCCTGAGTGAACAATTCGTCATGAAGACGGTCGGAGGTGGTGGCCGTACGTTTCATTGTCCTTCATGGAAGAAACAGGTGCAATCCTTCCCCTTATCTTATGCGTATGGGTGGGCAACGGTTGAAAAGGATGGTTGGGAAACATCAGAAAGCTGATGCTCTGGTCGGAATAAGCTTGCCTCCATGTCTTTGGAAAAAACACTCTGGAACAGGTTCTGTTGCGTTTTGATGCGGCTGATGCTCCCTGTTGGAATTCCATATTTGATTAAAAAGGGAAAGGATACGGTAAAAATCATTGACTCTTTCCGGGAAAGTGCTATGCAGATTTCAGCGGCTTGTGAAAAGCGGGCTGTTTTATTCCGGCTGTCATGTTCCCTTCTTCTAGCGGTCAGGAAGGCCGTCTCCAACGGCAAAGGCTCGGTTCAACTCCGGCAGGGAATGCCATCCGGCAGCCATGTTTTGTTTCCTGCCGTGAAGAGGCGGTAAATTGCATCAGGAAAAGCAAGCTACGGGGAGTTATGATGGAAACACGCTTTCAATGACTTTCCCCGTCCATTCCGGTAGTGGCTTTCCTCCGAATAAATGAAGAAGCATGGGAGCGGTATTGGTGGTATTGTTTGGTTCGGAAATCAGGAAATTTCTCTTAATGCCCGGACCCCCCCATGGAACTATCATTTCCGCTGCGCTCGTCCCCCGTGGCCCTTTCCGATTCCCCCATGATCCGTCAGAAATAGAAAATGCGTATCGTTGAATAAGTCTTCCTGCCTCAATTTCTGAAAAAAGATTCCAATTTGCTGATCCGCCTCTTCAATAGATTGAAGGTATTCTCTGGACATCCAGCCGTATTTGTGCCCCTGCATGATCTGTATGAACGGAATAGAGAAAAACCACAGTCGGGTTGTAGCGGTGTTTCTTGACGAATTGGAAAGCCTGATGGTAATTGGAAGCATAGGCGTCGTTTGCCAGGTACTTGATTTCATCCAGGTATTTTTTGTTGAACGGATAGGCAAGAGGTTTCCAATTATAGTAAAAAGCTGTTTTGCAGGAAGGCTGGCATTTTTTTCAGGGCCTGGAATACGGAGGGATAATATCCGTCTTCGTCTCTCCGTACGGCGGGGTAGGAGAATTTGCCGGCGTCCAGTTATTATTGAAGACTCCGTGCTGTTCCGGGCCGCTGCCGGTTAAGTGACTGGTCCAGTTAGGTAACGTGACGGAGGGTATCACAACCCGCGTATCCAGAGAAAAAGCTCCCTGTGACATCATTCCTTTTAAAGAGGGCGCATGCGCCTTTTGAAAACCTTCCACACAAATACCGTCCAGGGAAATCATGATCACTCTTTTGGCGGAATTATCGGAAGTTCTATCTGGTACGGAATTTCTGGGAATGCCGGAATCATATTGTGTAGTGGCAAGGGCTGTATTGCCCGTTGTCATTCCTGCTGCCGCCAGGCCTAATTGATTCAGAATTCCGGCGTGTTGTTTGATGATAAGAGTTTTCCATATAAAGTACATACTGTTGGCTTGAAGTATTTTTTATCAACGCTTCTGGATATTCGGGAAGCTCATTTCATCGTATAGTTTTTTACGGACAGGGGCCGAATCCGGGTTTCAAAGCAATTTTTCCAATAATTCGTTCCTTTCCTGTGATAGGATGGTTTTATAGAGAAAGGATATCATCATTTATTGTATTCAAATAGTTAAGTGGGTGTGGCAATATAGGAATGCTCCGAAGGCTGTCTCATCTGCGATTTAGGCAAAGCATCTTCCATACGCTTCAAACGAGGGGGCATATCATATTTGTTACGGGCCGTATCCTCATCAATGTTGGCCAAAATGCCGGGCGGGAGCGGGGACTTTCAATCTGGACGTTTTACACAGGATGACATTTTCCGCGAGCTGGAGCAGATTTTTTCAAGGAAGTGGGTGTTAGGTGCAGTCAGCTCCCTGAAGAAAGATCAGCCGGAGGCAGACAGATGTCCCTGATGTTATTCCTCCAACAAGACGGGACAAGCCCGGCAGGTGTGGGTGTTTGCCAGCCATCACGATGCTCGCGCCGCCATTATTAAATCAGCCAATTAGCATAATGATACCATGAGAGAGATACAAATACAGTTTTCCAAGCCCGGTAACTGGAGGGAATTCACACTAACAGCCATCTACCAGGATTCGGATGGATATACCCGCATAGACCGCTATAAACAGAATGATATACCGTCCGGGCAGGCCCCGGCTTTGAGCGCGGCTGTAGCCGTCATTGCAGACATGGAAGAGGACTGGCAAGCCGTCCAGGTATGGGCAAGGCTGGGAAATACCTCTGTTCTCAATAATTCCGCAGGAGACGATGAGGCCGTTGAGTTTCGTGAAGCAGTTCTACTGACGATTGAGGCTGTCAATAGCCTCGGGGCCGCCGTATTTTTTGCCCCCGGTAATTATGCGCAGTTCATACTGATGGATTTTGCCTCCATATCGTTTTTTCAAGTATTTTACCATCAGAAAATAATAAGGATATCAGCAAATAAGATTGTTGGACTGACTGCATGATTGCGGCAGACTGGGGATATGTGATGCAGTGTTTTTTTCCCGGACAAGGCGTTTCCGGATTTGTCGATGCATTGCAACAGTTTTAAATGGAAAGATGTTCCTCCCAGGCAGGAGCGGATCAAAAACAGGGGAATCAATGACAGTAACCCCATGAGTGACGTAAAGCAGTTCCTGGTCAACGTTGGGAACAGGAAGGGCCTGGTCTGTCGTGATGCCTCAAAAATTGCAGATTCCCTTATGCTCTGATGTTTATCGGAAAACCTGGATGGAGTATCGTCATGCGGCTTTAAAAATACAGTACATTGTTTCTAAAAGCCGTTATCATGTACTGCGGTTCTATAAAACAATAACCGCAAGCCTTGTTTTCAAAGACTTGCGGTTGTTTTTGAAATGGTGGAGGCGACGGGAGTCGAACCCGTGTCCTGAAGGCCATTGATGACGGCATCTCCATGTTCAGACGCATATTGCTGCTTTCGCGGCTGCTTCGCTATGCGTCAACTAGGCAAGCTCGCTAGTTGCCTGTGGAAGTCTCGTGCGTTGCGCGGCAACCCGCATTGCACCAGCCTGCTGTGTCTTCGTCGTCCCCTCTAGCAGGCGTTGAGGTTCTGACGCGGCTGAACTAATTAGGCAGCCAGAGCAAGGTCGTTAGACTCTGCATTTATTTTTTAATCGGCTTTTTAGAAGGCCAGCCGATTAACCTTCACATGCAGCCAGCACCGCAGACTTCCAGTCGAAACCATGGCGCCCCCCATATGTATTTACCAGTAGAGACAAAAAATCCCGCCGTGATGTTCAGGCAGGAATCATTTTATTTGCTGGCAGTGATGCAAGTGGCACGCCCGTAGGGATTCGAACCCCAAACCTTCTGATCCGTAGTCAGACGCTCTATCCAATTGAGCTACGGGCGCTTTGACTTGCGTCGTGTACCGCGTAAGCGGTGAAGAAAATATAGATTTTCTTCGGGAAAGTCAAGATGTTTGTAAGATGATTTGAAAAAAAATTCATTTTTCTCTTTTTGGGAGAATAAATTTTCAGAGAAAGAACCGTTAACTGAGGGGTGGAGAAAAAGGGGAAAGGCGTTGCGCCATGGAATGGCCTGTGGCACACTAAACGGAGAAAATGAGCGAGTTCAAGGTGATCAGATCGCCGATGGAGGCATTGAAGAAGTACTTCGGCTTTTTCCGGCTTGAGGGAGGGCCAGGATCAAGTGGTGGCTTCCATTATGGAAGGCCGCAATGTATTGGTCGTGATGCCCACGGGAGGAGGAAAATCCCTGTGTTACCAGCTTCCTCCTTGTGCCGGGATGGGGGGTTTTGCCTGGTTGTCAGTCCTCTAATCGCTTTAATGAAAGATCAGGTGGATGCTCTTGTCGCCAGAGGATTCCCGCCACCATGATTAACAGCTCCCTGAGTTTACCTGAGCAAAGGAACGTTTGGACGGAATGAAGAAGGGGGCGTTCAAACTGGTATATGTGGCTCCCTGAACGTTTTGGTCATGAAGGGTTCATGCATGCTCTGGCGGAGGTGGATGTAAATATGGTGGCTGTGGATGAAGCGCATTGCCTGAGCCAGTGGGGGCACGATTTCCGTCCGGATTATCTGAAGCTGGGAAAAGCTGTTGAAATGATGGGGCGGCCTCAGGTGGCTGCTCTGACCGCCACGGCTACTCCGCGGGTGCGGGAAGATATTCTGAAACATTTGGGGCTGGATGATCCGGTGACGATCGTACGAGGGTTTGCGCGGGAAAACCTGCATTTCCGCATTACTGCGTGCGATACGCACAAAGACAAATACAAGAGGCTGTACGAATTGGTGAAGCGTTACAAGACGGGTATTATTTATTGCTCCACCCGCAAAAAGTGGAGCAGGTATATGAGGCTCTTTCCGATTTTGGATTGAGCGTGACAGCCTATCACGCAGGCATGACGGATGAACAGAGAGAGGAAGCCCAGAACGCTTTCATGAACCGCCATGCGGATATTGTTATTGCCACGAATGCTTTTGGAATGGGCATTGACCGTGCGGACGTCAGGTTTGTTGCCCATTTTGAGATTCCCGGCAGTGTGGAGGCCTATTATCAGGAGGCCGGCCGAGCCGGACGAGACGGGGAGGAGGCTTATTGCGAACTTTTGTTCAACCATGCGGATTTGCGGACCCAGGAATTTTTATTGAAGGAGTGAATCCGGGAATTCCATTGATTGTGGAGCTGTACGAGTTGCTCAGGAAGCATTGCAGCGCGGAAACCCACGATGTCATGTGGTCTCTGGAGGAAATGGCGGAGCGTCTCAAATGCCGCAATGCCATGCAGGTGGGAGCTGCTTTATCCGTTCTTATACGCAATGGGTGATCAGCCGTCATGACGTTCCGGGACAACGCGTGAAGCTTACCAGAGTGACGGATCCTTCCGTAAGCGGCTTGAAGATTCCTCTGGATGAAGATGCCCTGCGGGAAAAGGAAGTGAGGGACCGGGAAAAACTGAAGGCAATGACGGAGTTCGCTTATTCCTCCGGCTGCCGTCAGCAATGGATTTTGAATTATTTCGGGGAGGAAGATGGAGTGCCGTGCGGCCGCTGCGACCAGTGCCTGGCCCTGGGCGTTGAGGAAGGCCAATCCCTGGGAGAGGAAGAGACTTTGGTGGTGCGGCAGGCGTTGAGCGGGATTGCGCGCGCATCCGTGCGTTTGGCTGATGGTTCCTGGCAGGGAAGGTGGGGCAGGACGAAAATCATCCAGATGCTCAAGGGCGAAAACCCAGGAGTTGTTAAGAACATCCCTGGTCCGGCTGAGTACTTATGGCATCCTTTCCCGATGGAGTGAGGACGATATCCGCCAGTTGTTCCGTGCCATGCAGATGGCGGGATTGACCAGAATGAGCGGGGAGGCGGACCGTCCCCTGATTACCCTGAGTCCGAAAGGAAATGAAGTGATGATGGGGCGCAAGAAGGCATCTTTGGTTTGGCCTTTTTGCCCGCCGGGGAAAAATATCCGTATCTATGGAGCAGGCCAGAGTTCGGTCTACGGGAATTGGCTGCCCTGGGAGAGTTTGACGAGGATTTGTTTTTGAAGTTGAAGGAGCTGAGGAATGAACTGGCACGGGAAGCCGGGATTCCGGCTTATGCCGTGTTTCATAATTCTACACTGGAAGGTTTGGCCAGGTTGAAACCTACCACCCGCCGTGGTGCTATGAACGTTCACGGCATTGGAGAGCAGAAAGCTGCTCGTTACTTGGATGATTTCCTGGAAGTCATTGCCGAGCATTGCGGGGTGTGGAATTTGTCTTTCCGATTTGCTCCAATCAGGCGTACGCCGTCTCTGGAACGTGGTGTTCATGCTGAACTGAGGAACTATTTTTCATGAATTACGGAAAAAATGTTCCATGCTTTGCGAATATATTTGCCGGGAAAATGCGTATTTGTTTGAATAAATTGTTCATCAACATCAAGTTGTGGATATTTTGACTCTTTCCAGAAGGTTGTTTTCCTGCCCTCATGGGCCAATCAAATGAATGGCTGTCTATCCCGATCCAGTAGGATCGAGAAGATTGCCTGATCAATATTTTTGACTGTATTATTTATGTATTGACTTCATTTTGGGAAGCGTGTAGTCTCCTTTCCACACATTACCCAAGACGGAGCGGTGGCTGAGAGGCTGAAAGCACTCCTTTGCTAAAGGAACGTACTGGCAAAACCGGTACCGAGGGTTCGAATCCTCCCGCTCCGCCAAAACCTTTCTTTTTAAGAGTCTGCACTTTAACGGTGTAGGCTCTTTTTCTTTGCAAACCAGGGATTAGATGCTGGGGAATTATTTGCTGGTCTGATTGTCTTATTTTATTTTTTCATTTGAAATTGAATAACTTAGGCCAAAAACGCCGGTTAGGATGCCTAGCCAGCGTTTTTTTCTAATATCCTTATTATAGGCATCAGGATAATTATAGGTGCATTTGGAAAAAGGTCTGGACTGGAGGCTGTTCCTGAGGGTGTTTTTTGTGAATGATGATATAAATTTTTGAATGTAAGTTAGTTGTTGCAGGAGATGGACAGGATAAAACTGCCGTGGCTGGTAAAAGTGGAGAGTACCCGGAATTGAATGGACACGAATGTGGTTCATGCGCCGGTCTCGGAGTGGTTCACGGCCGCATCGGATATGTTAACAGCTTCAGGATGTGTGGGAAAGTATGGAACAGCCACTCCAGAATGGGCTCTGTCTTTTTTTTTATCTGCGGAGGATTTAACGGATTTTGGAATAATCTGGTGTTATCAATGGTCAAGACCATGAATAACAATATTAAAGAACATCCTATCCAATTTGAAGCAGATATGATTCGGGCATTGCTGCAGGAATACAGCACTCCCGGCGAGCACAAAAATCAAACCCGCCGCACGTTCGGCCTGAACCAGTTTAATGATCTCCTGAAGCTTTGAAAGAAAAGGGTGGGAGATTCAGGAATTTATAGAAGAGTCCGGCTCGTGGCTGGCTGTTTCCGAGGAAGGAAGCGGAAAGTTTTCAGATATTTTTATCCCGTGGATTGAATGTCCCTACGGGAAAGTTGGCGACCGTTTGTGGGTGCAGGAGGAGATTTGCCATAATAGCCGTTCTGGATGGCTTTATTCTGCTGATGGCGTTTGTTTGCCAATGTCATATCAGACGGATGGATATCAAAAAATGCCCGCAGGCAGTTTATTCCTTCGATCCACATGCCGCGTTGGGCTTCCCGGATTTTACTGGAAATTACGGAAATCAGAGTTGAGCGGCTTTTGGACATTACGACGAACGATGCACGGATGGAGGGCATTGAATGCGTTTGGCACGATGAAGAAACGGATGCCTGTTTATGGAGGATTACTCGGGAAAATCTGCGGGGTTGGCTTTTGCCCGGTTATCTTTCTTCTCTTTGTGGGAAAAAATAAAAGGGAACCGGTTCCGCTGAACTGAATCCGTGGGTATGGGTTATTAAGTTCAATGTGTTAACTATCAACGGAAATATCAAATAAAGAATGTTAATGCCCTTTGTGAAGAACAAAATAAGAATATGTCTTTTACAGAGGGTTCGCCCACTAAGCGGAGTGGAATAGCCTCCGTTGCAATTCAGATAAAATCCGCGTGATGTAATCAACTCCGTTTTATCATGAAAAAAGCGCCTTCCGGCAACGGGAAGGCGCTGGATATGAAAAAGGTGAAAAAGAGGGAGGTTACATCCCCTTTGTTTTTCATGGCTTCCGCCAGGGCGGCTCCCATCTGAGCCGGTGTCTTGGCAACCACAATACCGGCGTTCTTCAAGGCTTCCTGCTTAGCGGCGGCAGTACCTTTGCCTCCGGCAACGATGGCTCCTGCATGGCCCATGCGGCGGCCCTTGGGCGCCGTGGCTCCTGCGATGAACGCGGCAACAGGTTTTTGCAGTTGTTCTTGATCCATTCAGCAGCTTCTTCTTCTTCAGAACCGCCGATTTCGCCAATCATGATGAAGGCGTCCGTGTTCGGATCTTCCGTGAAGAAATTGCACGGCCTGTTGCTGGGTCATGCCATGGACAGGGTCGCCACCGATGCCGATGCACATGCTCTGGCCAAGGCCCATGTTGGTAACCTGCCAGACGGCTTCATAGGTAAGCGTTCCGGAACGGGAGACAATACCGATTCTGCCGGGTTTGAAGATGTAGGCCGGCATGATGCCGATCTTGCAGTTGGCGGAAGCATTGACGATTCCGGGGCAGTTCGGGCCGATGAGGGTTACGTCCTTGTCCTTCAGGAAGGTTTCACCTTCTGCATGTCCTGCACAGGAATGCCTTCCGTGATGCAGACGATGAGTTTAACGCCCGCGTCAGCAGCTTCCATGATGGCGTCCGCTGCGAAGGGAGGAGGAACAAAAATCATGGAGGCATTGCAGTCCGTAGCTTTTTGGCTTCCGCCACAGTATCGAAGACGGGGGACTTTGCCTTCAAAGAGCTGGCCGCCCTTGCCGGGGGTCACACCGGCAACCACATTGGTGCCGAAGTCCATGCAGTTTTGGCGTGGAACGCGCCGGCGCTTCCGGTGATGCCTTGCACGACCAGACGGGTGTTTTTGTCAATGAGAGGTGTCATTGTCGTAATAAATAGTGAGGGTTATTTAACTGCCGCAACCGCTTTCTGGGCAGCTTCGTCCAGGTTGTCGGCAGGGATAATGGAGATGCCGCTGTCTGCAAGGATTTTTCTTGCCGATTTCTACGTTGGTGCCTTCCAGACGTACGACGAGCGGGATTTTCATATCGATGTTTTTCGCCGCAGCCACAATGCCCTGGGCAATGACATCGCAACGCATGATGCCACCGAAGATGTTGACCAGAAGGGCCTTCACGTTTTTGTCGCTGGTGAGGATGCGGAACGCGTTGGTTACCATTTCTTCCGTGGCGGAGCCTCCTACGTCTAGGAAGTTTGCGGGTTCGCCGCCGTAGTAT
>VOFG01000093.1_pt1 | contig 74001 bp, 77 predicted proteins | sample 5384171 | NCBI WGS metagenome assembly VOFG01 (sample SAMN12384726, study PRJNA508395) | human gut metagenome | isolation source: healthy gut F | host: Homo sapiens
CTCCCAGACTCCGCGATTGAATACCGTTGCCAGCCGCTCTTTCAGTGCGGCGGCCAGTTCCGGCGTGTAGTCGCCGTCTTCCATGGCCCGGAGCGCCCGGTCGTAACATTCGACCACGCGTTTGACGTATTCGCACCCCCGCGCACGCCCTTCGATCTTGAGGACCCGCACGCCCGATTCGATGAAGTAGTCGACGTGCAGAGGTCTTTGGGCGAAAGGAGGTATTGCCCCTCGGCGGCGAGCTGCGCGCCCGTCTCCACGTCGGTGAGCGTATATTTGCGGCGGCAGATCTGGCGGCAGGCGCCCCGGTTGGCCGAACATCCCGTCTCGTGCAGCGACAGGTAGCACTTGCCCGAAACGGCCATGCACAGCGCGCCGTGGGCGAACATCTCGATGCGCACCGGATCGCCCGAAGGGCCGCAGATCTGCTGCTCGTCGATCGCGCGGGCGATGCGGCCGATCTGATCGAGCGACAGTTCGCGCGCCAGCACCACCACGTCGGCCCACTGCGAGAAGAATTTCACCGCCTCGCTGTTCGTGAGGTTGCACTGCGTGGAGATATGCACCTCCATCCCGATGCGGCGCGCGTAGAGGATCGCCGACAGGTCGGAAGCGATCACGGCGTCGACCCCCGCCGCGCGGGCACGGTCGACGAGCGCGTGCATCTGCCGCAATTCGTCCTCGTAGATCACCGTATTGACCGTCAGGTAGCTCTTCACCCCCGCCGCGCGGGCGACCCCGACGATGCGTTCCAGATCGTCCGGCGTGAAATTCGCGGCCGACTTCGACCGCATGTTGAGTTTCCCGACGCCGAAATAGACGGCGTCGGCTCCGGCCTGCACGGCCGCCTGCAACGCCTCGTAGCTCCCGGCCGGAGCCATCAGTTCTATGTCGCTTCGTTTCATCTCGAATGTTTTTCTCGTGCCGCCGCTCTTTTCCGACAGCGTTCTGCATCGCAGGCGGTTCGCCCCTCCCGCACGACGGACTGTAACCCGCTAAGACTCGTCCGATTCCGACCTCCGAGGCCGAATCGCGAGCGGAAAATCGAATCGTCTATTTCCTGCGTCCCATCAGGCTGCGGGCGTACTCGCGCGCAGCGGCTCCTTGCGCGCATCGGGGACGTTCAGCCCGTCGAGCGTCGCCAGCGCACGGTCGAAACGCAGCTGAATCTGCTGCTCCGTGAGGCGCGGCACATCCAGCGCGTCGAAGACGGCGGCGCCGCATCCTTGTAGGTGTGGCGCAGCACCTCGCGCTGCTCCTCGTCGGCATGGCTCATGGCCGTGATCATCAGGTAGTCTTCTTGCCTTCGAGGATGTCGCCCCCGATGGCTTTGCCCAACTCCTCTGGTCGCCGTAGCTGTCCAGCAGGTCGTCCTGCAACTGGAATGCCAGCCCCAGCTCGACGGCGAAGCGCCGCAGGCGGCGGCAGTCCTCGTCCGAAGCGCCGCCCAGCATCGCGCCGATCACGACCGATCCGGCCAGCAGCACCGAGGTCTTCAGCTCGATCATGTGCATGTATTCGACCACCGAGACCTTGGGTTTCTGTTCGAAATCCATGTCGTACTGCTGTCCTTCGCACACCTCGAGCGCCATGGTGTTGAAGGTCGAGAGCACCTGCGGCAGCAGGTTGGCCGGGACGCTGCTCAACAGGCGGTAGGCGTAGATCATCATGGCGTCGCCCGAGAGGATGGCCACGTTCTGCCCCCATTTGGCATGGACCGAGGGCTTGCCGCGGCGCACGGCGGCGTTGTCCATGATGTCGTCGTGCAGCAGCGTGAAGTTGTGGAACACCTCGACGGCCGCAGCCGCGGGCAGCGCCTGTTTCACGTCGTCGGAGAAGATGCCGCAGGAGAGCGTCAGCAGCATGGGGCGGAGGCGTTTGCCGCCCCCGGCGAGCGAATAGCCGATCGGGGCGTATAGGAGTTCCGGTTCGGCCGGAAATTCGGTCTGGGCGAGGTAATTTTCGATGGCGGAGAGCATCTGCTCGTTGGTCTGCATAGTCTTGAATGGTACTTTTGGGTCGGAAACTGTCCCAAAAATAGGAAAAAACTTTGGAGTAGCCGAATTTTCGATTAACTTTGACAGGATAAAACTAACTTTTAACCTGAAACACGATATGAAAAAACTCGCGATCGGCGTGGACATCGGCGGCATCAACACCGCTTTCGGCCTCGTGGATGAAAACGGCGACCTCTATGCCGAATCGGTCATCTCGACCAAGAAGTACCCTTATGTTGACGAGGAAAGTGCGGGAGCTTTGACGCCTGCCGATGCAGAGCGTGTTCGAATGACGGGGATCGGGATCGGTGCTCCCGAACGCCAACTATCATACGGGTCGATCGAACGGCCGGCCAATCTCTGGAAGTTTCAGTCCCGAAGAGCGGGATGCCGGACGAAAGGAGGCGATTTTTTCACTCTTTGCGAAGACCTCGGCGAAGCATTTTTTCCCGGGATTCCCGTCCGTATCACCAACGACGCCAATGCCGCCACCTCGGGGAAATCGCTTACGGCAATGCCGGGAGATGAGGGACTTCATCATGGTAACGCTCGGGACCGGTCTGGGGTCGGGGTTCGTTGCGGGACGGACAAGATGATCTATGGGCACGACGGGATGGCCGGGGAACTGGGGCATGTCGTCGTCGAACCCGAGGACGGCAGTGCGGCTGCGGACGCCGTGGCTGTCTGGAGACCTATGTTTCCGCGACGGGTATCAAGCGGACGGTTTTCGAGTTGATGGCCCGGGAAACGGTGCCGAGCGTTCTGCGCGATGTGTCTTTCAGCGGATTCGACGCCCGGATGATTACCGAGGCGGCGCAGAAGGCGATCCGCTGGCGCTCGAGGTTTTCGCTATACGGCCCAGATGCTGGCCCGCGCTCTTGCGGATGCCGTGGCTGTTACTTCGCCCGAAGCGGTGTTCCTCTTCGGCGGTCTGGCCCAGGCCGGAGATTTCCTGTTGGAACCGGTGCGCCGTTATTTGGACGAAAAACTGCTGTATGTTTACCGGGGCAACGTGAAGGTGCTGCCCAGCGGTATCCCGGCGCAGAATGCAGCGATTCTCGGCGCTTCGGCCCTGGTTTGGGCCGAATGATTCCTGTGCGGGGCCCTTGCGGATCTTTGTCGCAAGCGTTGCCGCAACCCGTTTCGTGACAAAAAGCGTCCGGCCTTGCAGGGCCGGACGCTTTTTGTCTTCTGTATCGGGAGAATTCTTACTTACCGCATCGGCAACTCGGTCGAGCCGATCAGGAACCCGTCGCAGTAGATCTGTACCTGATAGGTACCGGCGGTGAAGCCGCTGCCGGTGTAGAAGATGCCGATGTTGAGGTCTTCGTTCTGGTAATCCACGTCACGCGATGCGGAGTAGAGAGTCGTTCGCCTTCGAATTCGAAAGTCGGAACGCTTTCGCTCGACAGCACGTATCCGTCGGGCGACAGGATGCGGACGTAGATCGTCTTCTCGCCCGGAGTTGCCAGGGCGTTGGCCGTGAGGGTGAAATCCACGCGCAGACGCTCGGCGTTCTTGATGCGCGACACCTCCTTGCTGCGGGCGTTGAGCGCTACCATGCGGATACCCCGGGCGTTGATAACCGATCCCTGGCGTACTTTGTTGTTGAGCTCCTGGGCCTTCTCTTCGGCCATCTCGGCACGCATCTGGGCCGTGGTGATCTCCTTGCGGTAGGATACGTTTTCGTCGATCAGCTTTTTTGTTGAGCGTGTTGAGCGAGTCGATCTGGTGAAGATAACCCCGCATGATGGTACGCAGCGTGCCGACCTCTTTTCATATTGCTTGATTTTGGCCAGACTCACGAACGCTCCTGTTTGAGCCGCTGCATCAGCGAGTCGGCCCGCTGGCGTTCGATGCCCATCTGGAGCGAAAGGGTGTCGTTGGAGAGTTGCAGGTCGTCGAAATCCTGCATCAAGTCGCTCAAGTTGTTCTGGATCGAATCGCGGTCGATGACCAACAGGTCGTAATCGGCCTGCTGCTGGCGGTGAATGTTGTAATAGAGGACCGTGATGGCAGCCAGGATCACCGCCAGGATGATGATGACGATACGGTAGCCGAGGATCGACTTATTCGCGCCCTTGCGGGGATCGTCGTTTTCGTATTCGGGTTGGTTGTAACCTTGATAGTTCTCTTCCATGGTGCGAATATTTTATACAAATATAGTAAAAGACGGGGCAATCGCTGCCGGTTTTGTGTCCGAAAATCGCAGAACCTCACCCCATGTTCTGCAAATATAATGGATTTTTATTTGATTTTACTGCTTAACGGATATTTCAGTCCGTGATATCCCGAAATATAGGCCTGAACGCTGCCGATGCGGACCGGCGATTCGATGTAGAGAGGAATGAGGTTTTTGTCGTCGAAATCCAGACCGTGAATTCCGTCCCGTCCGTGAACGAGTATCCTTCGGAGGTGCCGATCTGACAGGCGAACTTCAGGGTGCGGAACGTGCCCATGTTGCGGATTTTCTTGGTTTCACGCCCCCAGAAAGCGGTAGCGCAAATGGCGGATCGTATCTTCGAGCAGCATTTGCGAGCACCTCCGTTTTTTCGCCTTCCTGGAGCGTTTCCGGGTCGATGCTCCGCAGATGGAAATAGAGTGACACGGGATCCATGCTACGCGGGGTGAGCGACATCGTTTTGGTGGTATCGCGCACCATGCGGCGTCCCTGCCACCGGGTGTGTACCGTCATTTCGGGCCAGTCGTACACGTAGTTGCTCCAGAACCGGTAGTTGCCTTCGCGTATGTCGCTTTCGAAGCGGCGTGTCTTCAACTCCTCGCGATCGACCAGAATCGTATATTTGTCATCCACGTTCATTACCCAGCGGAAGGCGGGGAGCGTTTTGCCGTGTGCCACGATGCGGTACATCGGCTCTCCTTCATATTCTTCTTCGGCGGTGGTCACGCGTACGCTTCCCACTTCGGTATTGGGAAAGAATTTGGCCCTGTAGCTGGCCCGGTAATCGAGCACTTCGCCCGGTTGGTAGAGTTGGGCGCCAGCGGCGGAGAATATGGCTGCCAGGAAAAACAGGACGGTGAAAAAAATCTGTTTCTTCATTGAAAGGTTGCAAAAAGTAATTTATGCTGTTTTTTACACCGTTTTATCTGTTTCTGCCGGCGCGTTTGCAGAGCGGAAAGTTTTCGATTCGGATTTTGCAATCCGCCGGCTCGGATCGTCGTTCCGGTGCGGATAAGGTTTGCCTTGTGCGGAACATATTCCGGAGTGATTCAAATATCCTGCCGTGCGGAAAAGCGGGAGTGTTTAGTGTAGGAAAAGTGTGTCGCATCGGGGTGAATGAGTCAGGATATGAGGAAAAATCGATCTCTTCTCGGCCGGAGTAGCGTTTGCGTAGCTCCCGCAAGTCCCTCGTGGCCGTTTTGCAGTCGAGTGTCGGGTCGGCCGTAAGCACTTCGGCGGCCGCTTCGCGCGTGACGGTCAGGATCTGGCTGTCGAGCGTCGGGTTGGCGATTTTTCAGGTCGAAGGCCATGCCGCTCTGCAACGTACCGTTGATGTCCCCCGCGCCGCGCAGCTTGAGGTCGAGTTCCGCAAGGCGGAACCCGTCGTTGGTCTGGCACATCGCGTCGAGGCGCGCCCGCGACTCGCGCGAGAGTTTTTCGCCCGACATCAGGATGCAGTACGACTGCTCGGCGCCGCGGCCCACGCGCCCGCGCAGCTGATGGAGCTGCGAAAGCCCGAAACGCTCGGCCGACTCGATGACCATGACCGTCGCGTTGGGCACGTCGACGCCCACCTCGATCACCGACGTCATCTTGCCGTGGCAGATGGCCGTGACGTACTGCGGCAGGGGGAAGTCGCGCGAAATGGCCTCGTAGCCGTCGGTGAGGTCCTTGTAGTCCATCGCCTCCGACTCCTTGATGAGCGGATAGACGACGTAGACCTGCCGCCCTTTGGCGATCTCCTGCCGCATGAAGCCGAACAATTTGAGCCGCGCGGCGTCGGTGTAGTGGAATGTCTTGATGGGCCGCCGTCCCGGAGGCAACTCGTCGATCACCGACACGTCGAGATCGCCGTAGAGGGTCATCGCCAGCGTGCGGGGGATCGGCGTGGCGGTCATCACGAGGATGTGGGGCGGCTGGAGGTTCTTGGTCCAGAGCCGCGCGCGCTGCTCGACGCCGAAGCGGTGCTGTTCGTCGATCACGACGAAGCCCAGGTTCGAGAACTGCACGCGGTCCTCGATCAGCGCGTGCGTGCCGATGAGTATGTCCACTTCGCCCGAGGCGATGCCTTCGAGCGAAGCCCGGCGTTCCCTGGCCTTCGAGGCGCCGGTCAGGACGGCCACCTTCACGTCCATTCCGTCGAGCATCTTGCAGACGGTGGCGTAGTGCTGGCGGGCGAGGATTTCCGTCGGGGCCATCATGCAGGCCTGGAAGCCGTTGTCCACCGCGAGCAGCATCGACATCAGCGCCACGAGGGTCTTGCCGCTGCCCACGTCGCCCTGAAGCAGGCGGTTCATCTGGAATCCCGTCACGGTGTCCCGGCGGATCTCCCTGATGACCCGTTTCTGCGCCCCGGTGAGCGGGAAGGGGAGTTTTTCGGTGTAGAAGGTGTTGAACACGCCCCCGACCCGGGTGAAGAGGAAGCCGTTGCTTTTCGCGAGGCGTTCGGTGCGCCGTTGCTGGATGTTGAGCTGCACGCCCAGCAGTTCGTCGAACTTCAGCCGGTACTGCGCTTGCCGCAGGGCCTCCTGCGATTGCGGGAAGTGGATATTGTAGATGGCGTCGCGCAGGCCGATCAGTCCGTACCGGGTGCGCACGGCCTCGGGAAGCGGGTCCGCGATGCGGTCCTTCACGAGCGTCCAGGCGTTGCAGATGATCTGGTACATGCCCTTCGCACCCAGCACATTGCCCAGCTTCTCGGTCGAGGGATAGATGCCCTGCATGCCGCTTTCGGCCTTGCGCGAGAGGGCCTGCTCCATGGTTTCCAGCTCGGGATGGGCGACCGACAGTTCGCCGCGGTAGAACGACGGGCGGCCGAAGACGAGGTATTCGCGTCCGACCTCGATCCGTTTCTCGATCCACTTGACGCCCTGAAACCACACCAGCTCGGCCTGTCCCGTGGGGTCCTGCGCGAAGGCCGTGAAGCGGCGTTTGCGCCCTGTTCCGGCATAGGCGACGCCCGTTATGCGGGCGCGGAACTGGACGTAGGACAGGCCTGCGGCCTCGGTGATCTCCGAGATGCGGTAGATGCGTGTGCGGTCGATATAGCGGAACGGATAGTGGCTGAGCATGTCGCCCAGCGTGCGGATGCCCAGCTCCCGTTCGAGGAGTTTTGCCCGGGCCTCGCCGACGCCCGCTACGAATTTGATGTCGTTATCGAGTGTATCCACCCGGCAAATATAGTGAAAGTAGAGCGCAATGCCAAACTTGTTTGGGCATTGCCGAGACGCATCCTATGTTCTGTAAATATAGTGAAAGCCGGGCGCAATGCCAAACTTGTTTGGGCATTGGCGGGGTGCGTTTTTCCGTCCCGGGAGACGTGCTGGTCGGGAGCAGGGGCTACTCCTTCTCCTCGAGGGCGATGTCGACGCCCGATTTGGCGAATGCCCCTTGATCCCAGTCGCCGTCTCCTTTGGCCGTGCGTTCGGCCTCGGTGAATTCGATGTCGACGGTCTTTGCGGCGAAGTCGCCGCCGTTGGCCGGGCCGTCGGTGTCGGTGAAGGTGACTCTTGCCGTGTTGCCGACTCCCTTGCCCGAAAGATCATAGGTTCCGTCGGCTGCGGTCGTCGCCTCCGGTGTCGGCAGGTAGGCGTTGCTCCGGACCTCGATGCCCTTGATCGGCCGTCCGGCCTTGTCGGTCACCTTGCCCTTGATCTTGTAGTTGTTGTACGGGACCCCGTACATAGATACCACCTTCGGTTGATCTTCCTCGTTGTTGCATGCCGTTGCAAATCCGAGCAGCGCGGCGGCTGCCAGCAGTAGTTTCTCTTTCATGGCGTTCGCATTTTAGAGATGTTCCGAAATATAACGATTATTTCGCCGTTCGCCAAATCGTTGCTATCTTTGTACACTGTACCGGCTGTCGAGAGCGTTCATTTTGCCGCTGCTTCCTGAATCCGTTGCGGGGTGATAACGGCTCTCGGTAGTGGGAGGCGGTACGTTGTACTGCTGTCCGATGCGTACGCCATCTCCCTCCCTGGGGGAGGGCTGGGGTGGGGTCGGATTTGTAAACGTCGCCGAAGGCGGCGATAACGCCGCCCGACAGCGGAAAGTGATGTGAGAAAGTGCGTAATTACCTAATTGATAAACCGATGAATCTTTCGAAATTCATGCGCCGGACAACGTGCGAAGTGCGCATCGGGCGGACGACGATCGGCGGCGGGCATCCCGTCGCCTGCCAGTCGATGACCAATACCGACACCAACGACACCGCCGCGAGCGTGGCCCAGATCGAGCGGATCGACCGCGCCGGGGGAAAGATCGTGCGCCTTACGGCGCAAGGCCGGCGCGAAGGTGAAAATCTGGAAAACATCGTCCGGCAGCTGCGTGCCGACGGTTTCCGGACAGCCGTTGTGGCCGACATCCACTTCGTGCCCGAGGTCGCGGCCATCGCCGCCAGGTATGTGGACAAGGTGCGTGTCAATCCGGGAAATTACCGCCTCGACCGCGGTGATCTTCAGGCGCTGATCGCGCAGTGCCGCGAGCGGGGCGTCGCGCTGCGCGTCGGCGTCAACCACGGCTCGCTGTCGAAGCGCATCTTCGACGAGTGGGGCGACACGCCCCAGGGCATGGTGGTCTCGGCCATGGAGTTTTTGCGGGTGTGCCGGGAGTGCGATTTCGATCAGGTGGTGGTCTCGATGAAGTCGTCGAACACGCGCGTCATGGTCGCCGCCTACCGTCTGCTGGTCGAGGCGATGGATACCGAAGATATGCACTATCCGATCCATCTGGGCGTCACCGAGGCCGGGAACGGCATCGAGGGGCGCGTGAAGAGCGCCGTGGGCATCGGGGCGCTGATGGCCGACGGCATCGGCGACACGATCCGCGTCTCGCTGACCGAAGCCCCCGAAAATGAAATCCCCGTGGCGCAGCTGTTGGTCGAACACTTTGCCGACCGTCCCGGCGAGTTCGAGGTGCTCCATCCCGAGCGTTATTCCCGACCGAATACCGCCGCCGTTCGAAGGTGACGGTTCCCGTCGTGCACACCGAGCCGCTGGAGGGTTTCCGGGTGCTCGAAGCCCTTTCGGGCAACCCGACGGCCGAGTTGCGCGCCGCGATCCTGAATCTCGACATCCCCGACGAACCGGTGGTCGTGAAACGCCGCTACGAAGAGCGTTCGCTGGAGACGCTCGCCGTGAAGGGCGCCGCCGACCTGGGGCCGCTGCTGCTCGACGGCCTGGCCGACGGCATCTGGATCGACGCTCCGGGATTTGCCGAAAGCGAAATCCGCGACATCGAGCTGATGATCCTGCAAGCTGCGCGCGTGCGTTTTTCACACACCGAATACATCGCCTGCCCTTCGTGCGGGCGCACGCTCTACGACATCGAGAAGGCCCTCGCCGACATCAAGGCCCGCACGTCGCACCTGAAAAACCTCCGCATCGGCGTGATGGGCTGCATCGTCAACGGTCCTGGCGAGATGGCCGACGCCGACTACGGCTACGGCTTACCGGGGATCGCCCTATTTCGATCACTACCGCTCCTCGTTCGAGCCTTTCTATCGGCGGGAATACGATTTTCTGGTCGATTACGACCTCGAACTGACGGAGATGCTGCTCCAAAAACTGAATGTGCGGAACCGCCCTCGCTTTTCGGACCGATACGTCGAAGCCGCTCCCGGAGACCTCGATCTGCGGCCCAAACAAAAAGAGGACCCGGCGTTTCATGCCGAGCCCTATTTCCAGGTCTTTTTCCGACCGGATGCCTTTCGCGCCTAATTTGTCAGTCGCAGACCTGCTGTTTGCTGAGGGTCCCGACGCGGCGGAGCTACTAAGGCGCAGTTTCCGGTAAAGGAACGTTTCGTCGTATAAATCCCCGGCTTTCGCTTCTATCTTCATCCGGCCGTTGAGCCGTACCGAGTCGCAGCGGTAGATGCACGGTGCGTATTGCTCGACCGCGAGCGTGTCGCCCGAGAGGGTTACGACCGGCTCTCCGGCCGAAGAATAGACGGTTACGGTCTGCAAGTCGCCGCCGCGCTCGTCATCTCGGCGCCCGGCGATGTGGAGTATCGGTTCCGTGCTGTTCCACAAGGCTTTGTAAAGATGGAAAGCGTCCTTGCGGCGGCGTCGGTCCAGCGTGACGAGCCCCGTAGCCTCCACGCCCTGCGGACGGCGGGCCGAGCCGTAGTCGAACAGGGTGTTGATCCAGGTTCCCCCACAGCAGCGTGTCTTGTGCCAGGTATTTCGTGTAATCTTCGTGAAACCGGGTCTGCCGTCCTTCCGGCAGCCAGAGCATGCTGTTCGGACGGTGCTGGCGAACCGGATCGCCCTGTTGTTCGATCTGTCCCGCTTCTCCGTAGCAGATGCCCGAGCGGAGCTGGCTCCATCCCGTACAAAGTTGGCCGAGCCAGATTTCGAGGTCTGCCGTGCGGCCTTTGTCCCAGCCGATGTTCTGCTGCCCATACGATCAGGTCGGTGATCTGGTTCAGTTCTCCGTCCTGGTTGCTGGTGGCCGCCGTCGGGCGGCTGCGGTCCATTTTTTTGCCGGCTCGTTCAGTGTCCGCACATAAGGCACGGGGTTTTCGCCCCGTTGCCAGAGGCAGTCGAAGAGTCCCCAGATGACCACCGACGGCCGGTTGATATGCTGGGCGATGATTTCGCGCAGTTGCTGGCGACCGTTCGCCCTCGAGCTGCGGGTTCGGATAATAGGAAACGTCGCTGAGGAAAGGTGCCCGGATCAGCGGCAGGTCGATCAGACCAGTACGCCTGTGCGGTCGCATAGGTCGTACAGACTGCGCGTGCGGTCCTGCGGGCGAGCGCAGGGCGTTGGCTCCCAACTCGCGTATGAAAGCGAAATCTTCGGCATAATCCTCCGCCTCCATGGCGCTGCCCGTGCCCGGACGGTCGTAGTAGAGCGTTACGCCGTGAACCCGAACGAGCGAATCGTTGAGGCGGAAACCCCTCTTCGGGTGTGACGCGGATGTTGCGGAAGCCGGTGACGATTTCGATCTTCATCGCGCGAGGTGTCGCTCTCGACGGATACCCGCATTCGATAGAGGTTGGGGTGATCGAGGTCCCACAGCCGGGGATTTTCGACCGTGAAGGGGATGACGATGGGTTTGCCGTCGAGTTTGGCCTTTATCGTTTGCTGCGGCCTGAATTCCGTCCGGATCGAACGCTTCGAGGGTCACGCGGCAGAAGTTGTCGCCTTTCGAGGTGAGGTGGATTTCGGCCTCGGCTTCGGCCCGTTCGGTCGATACGGCCCGGGGTGGATCAGGACTCCCCGACGAGCCCAGATACAGAGGCGATACAGCGGTGGGGTCGGTGACGATGAGTTCTACCTCCCGGCTGATGCCGCCGTAGATTTGTGGATGGACGAGGCGGCAGCACGTCGCCCGTAATGGCGTTGCTCACGGCTACGCGAAGCAGGTTTTCGCTGCCGTATTTCACCCGGTCGGTGATTTCGAAGACGAAAGCGGTCGTTCCGCCCCGGTGCTCGCCGACGTAAGTTCCGTTTACGAAGAGGTGGGCGACGCTCTCCACGCCGTAGAATTTCAGGAAGAGCCGCTTCCCGGCCCAGGTCCTGCGGTACGTAGAGTTTGCGCTGATAGTCGGCGGTCGTTCGCAGATACGGAGCCGTCCCGGCCAGTGCATCGAGGTTCCAAGTGTGCGGCAGCGTGACACAACGGGCGTTGTCGCTGCTGTTTTCGTAGCGGAACGAGAAGAGCCAGTCGTCGCAGAGCGGATATACTTCGCGGGCCTGCACTCCAGGCGGCGATCAGCAGAAAGATCAGAAGTAACTTTTTCATTTCGATATGTATTTGGCCCCGAAAGGCATTTTCCGTAAAACCGTATTGTTCCGGATCGCTCCGAAGGAACCGGGCGGTTCCGGAGGGTTATCGGAAACAGTGGCACAAAGATACGAAACCCGGCCGATATTTTAATCTTTCCGGACGAATTACCGCATCTCGTTCCCTTTTCCGAGGTCGATTTATAGGCGCTATCTTTACCGAACGGCCGAATTATTTCGTATTTTTGCGGCCGATTGAAATTGTCGATCCATGAGCGAGAAATCGAAAAGGAACCCTTTGCGGCATCGTTGCCGCCGTAAGTTACGGAATGAATCCCCTCGGCGCTTTGTCGCTGTATCGGGCGGGAGTAAACACCAATTCCGTGCTGTTTTATCGCTATGCGCTTGCCGCCGTACTGCTGGCAGCCCTGTTGCTGGTGCAGAAAACTTCGCTGCGCATCACGCGCCGGGAGTTCTCCGTGCTGGGATTGCTGGGAGTGATGTTCGCCGTATCGTCGCTCACGTTGTTCATGAGTTTTCACTATATGGATGCGGGGATCGCCTCCACCCTTCTTTTTCGTCTATCCGGTCATGGTGGCCGTCATCATGGCGATTTTCTTCAGGGAGCGAATTTCGCTGGTCACGGTCCTCTCCATTTCCCTGGCTCTGTGCGGAATCGCGTTGCTGTACCGGGGTGAGGGCGGTGCGGTGCTCAATACTGCGGGCGTTGTGCTGGTCATGGCTTCGTCGCTCTCGTATGCGCTCTATATCGTGGTGGTCAACCGTGCTTCGTTGAATATGTCGTCGGTGAAGCTTACGTTTTACGTGCTGTTGTTCGGCGTGGCTGCGATCGTGTTGTATTCGCTGTGTTGTCCCGACCAGCCTTTGCAGCTCTCTCTCGACACCCTCGATGTGGGGGTGGGCGGCGATGCTGGCTCTGATTCCTACGGTCGTTTCGCTGGTGTTGATGACCGTTGCCGTGCATGCCATCGGTTCTACTCCGACCGCTGTTATGGGGCTTTGGAGCCGCTGACGGCAGTGGTGATCGGCGTGACTATCTTCGGTGAATTGTTCACTGCGCGGCTTGCTGCGGGTATCGGCTTGATCCTGTTGGCCGTCACCTTTATCGTTGCGGGCAAATCCCCTGCATCCGGGGCGGCTGGCGGCGATTATCGGGCACCGGGGATTTTTACGCCACAGCCGGTAGGCTCCGGTGTGGAATAATTCTGCATTTTGTAGATTCACGCCACAGGATCGGCCTCGTCTGTTGCAGGCGTATTATATTGTGTCTGATTCGCTTATCCGGATAGAACAGGATTGGCGCGGGGTTTGGGTAAAGTCCTTTAACCCTTTTATGGATAAAAACTACTTATGAAATGAAACCGAATCTGAAAGAGTTGAATTTGGAGAAACTGAAAAAATAGCGGCCAAAACACCTCGTATTCGGGTGAAACTGACTCGTAAGCACTGGATCTTCATCGGTTGTGCCGTCGTGGTGCTGGTCGTTCTGCTCGTCGTGTTGCTGCGGCCCCGGCCGCAGGCCGCCGCACTGCCGGTGGTGGCCGTCGAACCGGTGCAGATCGAAGATGTCAGCATCTATGGCGAGTACGTGGGCCGTATCCGGGCCCAGCAATTCGTCGAGATCCGGGCCCGCGTCGAAGGTTATCTGGAGAAGATGCTCTTTGCCGAGGGAACCTATATCAAAAAAAAAAGGGCCAGACCTTTTCATCATCGACCCGACGGTCTATCGTGCCCGTGCGAACAAGGCCAAGGCGCAGTTGAACAAGGCCCGGGCCCAGGCTCTGAAAGCCGAGCGCGACCTGAACCGTATTCGTCCGCTGTACGAGCAGAATGCCGCCAGCCAGCTCGATCTGGATAACGCCATCGCCTCCCTACGAGAGCGCTGTGGCGGACGTGGTGGTGAGCGAAGCCGACCTTACGCAGGCTGAAATGACACTCGGTTACACGACCGTGCAGTCGCCCATTTCGGGTTACATTTCCGAGCGGAACGCCGATATCGGTACGCTCGTCGGTCCCGGCGGCAAGTCGCTGCTGGCGACCATTGTCAAGAGCGATACGGTGCGTGTCGATTTCAGCATGACCGGTATGGACTACCTGCGTAGCAAGGAGCGCAATGTCAATCTGGGCCATAAGGATTCGACCCGCAAGTGGGACCCCTATATTACGGTCACGTTGGCCGACGGGGCGCAGTATCCCTATCGGGGACTGGTCGATTTCGCCGATCCGCAGGTCGATCCCCAGACGGGCACCTTCTCCGTGCGGGCCGAGATGGCCAATCCCGACCATATCCTGCTTCCCGGGCAGTTCACCAAGGTCAAACTGCTGCTCGACGTGCTCGAACGGGCGGTCGTGGTTCCCAAGAAGGCCCTGATTATCGAGAAGGGCGGCGCCTATGTCTTTCGTCGTGCGCCGGGACAGCATCGTGGAGAAGCGTTTCGTGAAACGGGTCCGAAACGGCAAATCTTCATCGTCGAACGAGGACTTGCCTCGTATGAAAATATCGTCGTCGAAGGCTATCACAAGCTGACGCACGGCATGAAGGTCGAACCCGTGGCTCCTCGTGAAGAGGAGGCGAATCCAGAGGAGGAGTAGCCCATGAAAGCCGACTTTTTCATCGACCGGCCGGTCTTTTCCACGGTACTCTCCATCATCATCGTCATCGTCGGCGCCATCGGCCTCGCGCTGCTGCCCGTCGATCAGTATCCGCAGATCGTACCGCCTGTGGTGCGTGTTTCGGCGTCCTATCCCGGTGCCGACGCGCAGACCGTGACACAGGCCGTTGCTACCCCATCGAGCAGGAGCTGAACGGTACGCCCGGCATGATCTATATGGAGTCGTCGAGCTCCAATTCGGGCGGTTTCTCCGCGACCGTCACCTTCGATATTTCGGTCGATCCCGATCTGGCGGCCGTGGATGTCCAGAACCGCCTGAAGAAGGCCGAGGCACGCCTGCCGGCCGAGGTGGTGCAGAACGGTATTTCGGTCGAGAAACAGGCCGCCAGCAAACTGATGACCATCACGTTGCTCTCGTCCGACCCCAAGTTCGACGAAATATATTTGAGTAACTATGCTACGCTCAACGTGCTGGACATGTTGCGCCGTATTCCCGGCGTGGGCAGCATCTCGAACGTCGGCAGCCGTTATTATGCCATGCAGATCTGGGTGCAGCCCGACAAAGCTGGCCGACCTGGGGCTGACGGTCAGGATCTGCAATCCGCGTTGAAGGATCAGAACCGCGAATCGGCGGCCGGCGTGCTGGGACAGGCTCCGATGGAGGGGGTGGACGTGACGATTCCCATCACGGCGCAGGGGCGCCTGTCTTCGGTGAGCGAGTTCGAGGACATTGTGGTCAGGGCCAATTCCGACGGGTCGATCATCCGTCTGCGGGACGTGGCGACCATTTCGCTCGAAGCGTCGTCCTACAATACCGAAAGCGGTATCAACGGAGGTAATGCCGCCGTGCTGGAGATCAAGATGCTGCCGGGGAGCCAATGCCATGGAGGTCGCCGAGCTGGTCAAGGCCGCCATGGAGGAGATCAGCCGCAATTTTCCGGAGGGTATCTCTTACGAGATTCCGTTCGACATGACTACCTACATTTCCGAATCGATCCATCATGTCTATCAGACGCTTTTCGAAGCGTTGCTGCTGGTGATCCTGGTGGTGTTCCTTTCGTTGCAGAGCTGGCGGGCGACGCTCATTCCGATCGTGGCCGTACCGATTTCGCTCATCGGTACTTTCGGCGTGATGCTCGTGTTCGGCTTTTCGCTCAACATGCTGACCTTGCTGGGTCTGATTCTGGCCATCGGCATCGTGGTCGATGACGCGATCGTCGTGGTCGAAAACGTCGATCGCATCATGAACGAGGAGGGGCTTTCGCCCTACGAAGCGACCAAGAAGGCAATGCGGAGCCTGAGCGGAGCGTTGATCGCCATGTCGCTGGTGCTGTGCGCCGTGTTCGTCCCGGTGAGCTTCCTTTCGGGCATTACGAAGGGGGCAGCTCTATCGCCAGTTTACCATTACGATCGCCGTATCGGTAATCATCTCTACGGTCGTGGCGCTGACGCTCAGCCCCGTGATGTGCGCCTACCTGTTGAAGCCCGACAAAGGCGGCCGGAAGAAGCGGTTTTCCGGTATATCAATTTCGGCCTTGCGAAAGGCAATAAGCTCTACGGCCGTATGATCGGTCGGGCGCTCGCCCATTCGCGCCGCATGTTCGCCGCCTTCGGCGTGGTGCTCATCGGTATCTGGTTGATGAATAAACTCGTGCCCGAGCGTTTCATGCCGCAGGAGGACCAGGGTATTTCACCGTCCCACTGGAACTTCCGGAAGGGGCGACCATCGAACGTACGCGCGAGGTGACCGACCGTGCGATGGCTTTTCTGATGCAGGATCCGGATGTGGAGTATGTACTCAATGTGACGGGTTCGAGTCCCCGCGTGGGCAGCAACCAGGCCCGCAGCCAACTGACAGTGATCCTCAAGTCCTGGAAGGAGCGGGAATCGGAGGATATCAGCGAAGTGATGAAACGTGTGCGCGACGAGTTGTCGCGTTATCCCGAAAGCAAAGGTCTACCTCTCGACGCCGCCCGTCATTCCGGGACTGGGCGCCTCGGGCGGGTTCGAAATGGTGCTCGAAGCCCGCGGGGATGCCGGCTATGCCGATCTGCAGCGGGCGGTGGATACGTTGATGCACTATGCCGAGCAGCGGCCCGAGTTTACGGGTGGGGCTGGCCTCTTCGATGCAAGCCGACATTCCGCAGCTTTATTTCGACGTGGACCGCGACAAAGCGCAGTTGGTCGGGGTTTCGATGTCCGATATCTTTCTCTACGATGAAAGCGTTCACGGGTTCGATCTACGTCAATGACTTCAATATGTTCAACCGTATATACCGTGTATATATTCAGGCCGACGCGCCTTATCGGGCTTACCGCGACAACCTGAACCTCTTCTTCGTACGGGGTGCCGACGGGCGATGATTCCCGTCACGTCGCTCGGTACAACGCACTATACGACGGGTGCCGGTACGATCAAGCGTTTCAATATGTTCAACGCTGCGACCATCACGGGCGAAGCGGCTCACGGATACAGTTCGGTACAGGCGATGGACGAGCTGGAAAATATCGTGCGTGAGAAATTGCCTGCGTCGGTGGGCGTCGAGTGGAGCGGCCTTTCTTACCAGGAGAAGCATGTGAGTGGACAGACGGGTCTTGTGCTGGCGCTGGCTTTCCTGTTCGTCTTCCTCTTCCTCGCCGCCCAGTACGAGAGCTGGTCGGTGCCCGTCGCGGTCATTCTCTCGCTGCCCGTAGCCGGAATCGGTGCCTATCTGGGTATCTGGGTTTGCGGTTTGGAAAACAACATCTATTTTCAGATCGGCCTGGTGATGCTCGTAGGTCTGGTGGCCAAGAATGCCATTTTGATCGTAGAGTTTGCCAAGGAGGAGGTGGAAAAAGGCCGCGACGTGGTGTCGGCGGCACTCAAGGCCGCACACCTGCGTTTCCGCCCGATCGTGATGACCTCGCTGGCGTTCATCCTCGGCCTGCTGCCGCTGGTGTTCGCATCGGGTCCGGGGTCGGCGAGCCGTCAAGGGTATCGGTACGGGCGTCTTTTTCGGTATGCTGGTAGCTATCTCTGTCGGCATCGTCTTCGTGCCCTTCTTCTTCGTGGATTTACCGGATTAAAGCAAAAACTGAAGAAACGATGAAACGAGTTGCGATATTTGTCATTTTGGTTGTACTGACCGTCGGATTCTCTTCCTGTTCGGCTGTGCGGCACTGTCAGGCCCCCGAGGTGGAGATGCCCGGGCAGATCGCTTCGGGCTATACCGATTCGCTGACCATCGCCGATCTGAGCTGGTGGCAGTTTTACGGGGATTCGACGTTGCGCCGGGTCATCGAGCTGACCTTGGAAAATAACAAGGATATGCTTGCGGCGGCGGCTCGTGTGGAGCAGATGCGGCAGTTGTATCGGATAAGCAAGGCCGGGCGATTGCCGAATTTTACCGCCAATGTGCTTGCCGATAATGAAACGAACGATTATGCGGACGAGGAGTCGAGCCGTGATCCGAGTTCAGTGCCAAGCTCTCCGTCAGTTGGGAGCTGGACCTTTTGGGGAAACCTGCGCTGGGCCAAGCGCAAGTTGCGGCGGGGCGGAGTATCTCTCTTCGGTCGAGGATTGGCGTGCGATGCGTATGACCCTCGTCTTTTCGCGCCGTTTTCCGAAGAATGTTTTGCCTTTTGTTTAACCATGTTTTACGGCGGTAAAACACCGCTCGCAATGAAATATCGCTCCGAAGAATGTTTTTCATGTTTTACGGGAAAACACCGTGCGTCTGCATAATGCCGCAACATTATGAGTGTCAGCATCAATGCCATTTGCAGAAAAGACCGCATCAATCAAAATCGCACCACGAACATCTACCTGCGTTTTACCGTCAATCGTCGCAGCCGCTATGTAAGCACGGGAATCAATATCCCCGCCGACGATTGGGATTTCGATACCCAAACGCTTAAAACGCAGAATCCCGCCGTTCAGCTGCGGATTTACGAGCAAATCGAGAAATACGACAAGCGCATCAAACGGCTCGAAGCGTTGGAGGTTCCCGTAACGCTGGACAATGTGCTGGAAACCGACGGGCGGAGGGTCTATTGCACGATAGCCGAATATTTCCGCCGCACGATTACACAATTGGAATCAGTCGGTAAAATCGGCTCGGCATCGAAACACAAGGTCACGTTCTCACTCCTGCAACAATTCCGCTCGACCAATATCCGTTTCGACGAAATTACGGTCGGCTACCTGCGTGATTTCGAACTGTTCCTAATGAAAAAAAGGGGAACAAGAGCAATTCGATAGCCACGAAATTCAGCGTTCTGAAAGCCGTCTATAACAAGGCTCTTGCCGAGGGGATTTTCACCACGCCGCACAGTCCGTTCCTGCAATTCAAAATCGGACGGTTGTGGACAGCCACCCGCAAACGCGCCATCCGCAAGGAGGAGGTGCAACGGCTGATGCAGGCGGAGATACTCGCCGACGGTTCGGCCTATCTGGATTTCGCACGGGACATTTTCCTGTTTTCATACCTCTCGGCAGGCATCAATTTCAAAGACATCGCCACCCTGCGTTACTGCGATATGGACGAGGAAAGAATCTACTATGCCCGCCACAAAACCAGCAAGGAGATGACCTGCCACCTCTCGGAGCAGTCGAAAGCGATTATCGGCAAATACGCCAAATCCGACCATGCGGACGAAGATTATATTTTCCCGATACTCGACCGCCGCATACACAAGACCGAGCAACAGATTTACGACCGAGTGCGCAAGGTGCTGAAACACGGGAACAAGGCCCTGCACGAGTGGAGCCGATTATTGGGGCTGAAAATCGAACTGACTACCTATGTCGCTCGGCACACGTTCGCAACGGTTTTGAAGCGTTCGGGAGTGAATATTGCCATCATTTCCGAATCGCTCGGTCATTCCGATTTATCGACTACCCAAATTTATTTGGATTCGTTCGAAAACAGCCAAATCGACGCGGCTATGCAGAATCTATTGTGAACGAAAAAGGGCACTCCGACGAATATACGGAGTGTCCTTTTTTTCAACGACAGCAGGCTGAAATTAGGCGACCGTCGCGTGTTCGGGAAGACGTTTTATATCTTCCGACAGAAATCTGTCCGCATCTTCGGGCGAGAAGCGTTTCCCGTAAAGTTGTACATCAACCCCTAATGTACGGGATACACCGTCTTTCAGCACCTTTTTCATCGTGGCACTACCGAGGAACACAATATGTTCCGCTACATATTCAGGCTTCAAGCCCAAGATTTCACACTCGCGGCAATACCTGCGGCTGTCAAGCAGGATATTTACCTGCTCCATGAAATCAGCCCAAAACTTGTTCGCATCCGAGTAAGCCGCATTCATAAATTTGTCGATGCAGGCCAATTTAATTTCGTTATCCTTTTTCAGTTGGACATCGAAAACGGGCCGCGCCTGCGTCATTACCCGCCACATCGGGGGCGTAGTCGAACGGCGACGGCGCGAGGTCTGCACCGCCTGCTGTTCTTTCTGTTCGGCAACGGGAGCAGGCGTAGCGGTTGCGGCGTTTGCCGCGTTAATTTCATTGGCGTTTACGCCATTCTGCAAATTTGAATTTGCCATAATCTGAAATACTCCTTTTACAGAGGGGCTTAAATTATGCTGCTCACCTTGCCCAAGCGTTTGCAGGTCGTCGGGTTTATCCCTTTCGACACTACAAAGATTTGACTTTTCGCACCCCAAACACGGGGAGTGAAATAAAGGGCGTTTTTACTCTCCCTCTGCAAATTACAGATAAACAGCGGAATAAGTTGCAGGCATGCGCCCCTTGCAGGACTTAATTATTCCTTTTAACGAATCGTCGCTATACAAAAAACTGTCGTTATAGGTAAATTCATAGAGGTAACAGATGCGCGAAATCAGCAACAGCCGATTCAACGAAACACTCTTGTCGGGTTGCTTCGGGCGGTTGTCTCCCAATAAAGCGTTCAGCATATCCCGATACATCTCCACAGTCCGATAAATCCGAAACGACGTACTCGGATAGGTTTGGTCGAAACTACCCGTATCAATCCCGTAATACTGAATCTTCCTGCCTTTGCATTCCCGTTCATAGGTTTCCCGCAACCAATGCAAAATCCCACGCTTTATAACGGGCAGAACCTCGACTTTCTTTCTGTTCTTTTTAAGGGTTATTTCAATATCATCGTCCGCGAAATCCTCGCCCAACTCTTTGAACAGATTTTGCACCGCCTTATCCAAAGACGCGGGTTTCGCAAGGCTGTAGTTCTTAAACGAGGTTTCGACATAATCGTAAATAAAGACCAGCGCAAACCAGAATTTCTCGACATCTAGCCCCAATCCCTTAACCGTAGCGATTATATCGTCGTTAGCGAGATAATCCGACTTGGCAAAGGGCATCTTAATCTTCCCCGTACAGTAGCGATATTCGAACTGCGGCGTGCGGATTCCATACGTCTGTTCATCGCATCCGCAGGCAATATCGACATACTCGCGCAACTCACGGCGCATCGGGTCGAAATCCCAATGCACAATCTTATCGTTTTCATCCATCAGTAAGGATTCATACATACTCTTACGAATGGCATTGGCTCCTTTCTCATTCATAAAATAGCGTTTTACACCCAAATTTACGGCTTTTTACGTGTACATCGCACTTATTTACCATGCAAAAACCGCTATTAGCACCTAAAACACGTGTTCGAAAGGAATTTCAGAACAGCCGCACCATGTACCGAACCGCTAATAGTACCAAATTACATGACACGAAAGGTGTTTTAGAACAACGGACTATGTAAAATACCCGCTAATACTACTTTTTGCACATTAATTTCCCCGTCGAACACACTCCGCTACCCCGTAAACAGCCCTATAATGCCATTTAAGACATAGATAAAAATGTTCGGATTAATTGCTGTCCAACCTTTGTTCCCAATAAAAAAGGTGCTATCTTTATAATACGAAAAAGGAGTAGTCCTAATGTCGAGTCCGTCCATAATCGGGAGGTGTTTTTCAGCACCTCTTTTTCTTGTTTCCGAGTGTAATATTTTTTGATTCCGAAATGGACTATCTCTTTAATAATAACAATACAAGATTAAAAATAATTACAGATTTTTATCTTACTAAAAACGAATTACTTATGCAAAACTGAACCATCGACGCACCCAAAGATGCAAAATTTCTTCGGGACTTTATGACCGAAATTCCCGTGAATTGTCTTTTTAACAAGAAAAAGACGGGATGCGGGGCTACCGAACTGGCTATCCGCAATTCCATTCCAACCTTATCGCTATGCCTTACGTGGCATTGGTGAAGAACAAGACCGTCTGCCGCACCGACGATATAGAGGTGTTGGGCGTGTACGAAGACATTACCGAGTGGGACATCACGCAATTCGCCCGTACCCATTCCCCCTTAAAGATAGCCACGACTTACGACTCCCTGCCGCGCGTCGTTTCCGCTTTACAGAGCATCGGCATAGACCCTTACAAGGAGTTGTTCCTGCTGGTGGACGAGTGGCACGTGCTGTTCAACTCCTATTCGTTCCGACATACTGCTATTAAGAATTACTGGCAGAAGCCGCTAAATTCGATAGGGCAACTTACATGACGGCGACCCCCATAGAGCGGGAATACATGTTGGAGGAACTGCGCCACCTGCCGACCTGCGAAATCGACTGACCCGACCTTACGGAGGTTAAAGTACGTTCGCGGCAGACCAACAAGCCCGATAAATACATCGTGTCGGAGTGCGTCAAAGTCCTGCGCGACGAATTGCCCTACAACCTGCATATCTTCGTCAACAGCGTGGAATTTATCGCAAAGGTTATCGACACGCTCAAACTCGCTTCCGAAGCCGTCAAAATAGTGTGCTCCACGAGCGGGGACAGTCGGCAGGAGAACCAGCGCAAATTAGGCAAAGCCTATCCCATCGGCCAGCCGTCAGACCCCGTAAAGAAAATAAACTTTTACACCTCGACCTGCTTTGAGGGTTGCGACATCTTCGACCCCGACGGCGTTACATTCATCGTCAGCGACGGACGAAAGGCGCACACGCTGTTGGATATTTCCACGCTCTTCACGCAGATATGCGGACGCATCCGAGATTCCCGTTACAAGACGCAAATCGTGCATGTTTATTCCACGACCAAATACAGCAAGGCCGTAACGCTCGACGAATTCGTCGCGGCTACCCAGCGGACGCTTGCAGACGCCGAAAGCTATGCCGCCGAGATAAACTCGCTGAGTGAAGCCACACGGGTTAAAAACCTTATCGAAGATTCCCTACATCAACGAACAATATGTGCGGATAGCAGATAACCGCCTTATCGTGGAAAAGAACCTCGCCAATATGGACATCGTGAACTTTAAGATAAGCCGACATATCTACGCGACCTATGTAAACCTTACCGACGAACTGCAACGAAACGGCTACAAGTAACGGTACAGACATACAGTAAAGTCGTGGAGCACCTCGCGGCGAACCCGACAGCGCGGACTACTTTTCGGGAGTTGTTCGACGAGTACTGCCGATTGAAAACAATGACCGAGCAGTTTTTCGTGGTAGAAAGCCCCGCCGAACTATGCGCTGTAATAGAACAGCGGCATCCGCTGGTGAAACAGGCATACGACGAGTTGGGGACAGCCAAGGTACAGGCATTGAAATACCATGTCGGAAATATCCGCCGAGAGTTGGTAAAGGGGCTTTCAATCGGCGACGACTATAAAATCGTGAGGATGATAAATGACGCATTTCAGAAGCAGCACCCCTATTTATGCCCGAAACCATATAACAGCATAGAATTATTCTGCATTATCATAGAATCGGAAAGCTATTCTTACATGGAGATATGCCGCCCTGTTTAGTTGGTTATGAATGGAGTTATCTTTTTACAAGTAATGGGGAATAACTCTAAACTTTACAGACCATGAAAACATTAAATGAAAGGGCGACAGAAATTCTGAAAGCCTTGTTAGCCGTGCGGGCTTACAGAATCGACCACGGGAACGGAGTTTACACACGCTTACGTGCCGCAATGATTGGGCGCAATGGAAAGTACAACCTTATTTCGCTGGTAGAATACTACGAATCTAAAGGTAAACTTGCGCAGAATACAGAAATGAATTTTGCATTTGACACAAGTACAAAGCAATTTATCCCGTACTATTACTGCAACAAAACTCTCCGCATTGAATCGCATAGTGCATACCCGACAGAAAACGGAATGGAGAATTGCGCCGAGGAACGACAGGCAGACCACACAAATTTTGCAAACCGATGGCTAATACGCATGAACTCGCAACAACCGATTATATGAATGCGCAACGAATAGTACAGAATTGTGTTTTGAAGAATCAAAGCACGGTTATCGAGGAAATGATACGGGCAAACCTTATTTCCGAAGAACATCTTTATCAGTTCGCGGATGATGTCATGGAATGGTGGCTGATTGATTCTTGGCTGGCCGAAGACTGAAAGCGTCAAGGCGAGGTTATCATCGAGGAATACGGTTGCTACTGGTGGGGCAGACAATCCAGCGGGCAGGCGATTTATATGGATAGCGTTATACAAGAAATCTGCGGGAACGATTAACCCAACTTACAACTAACAAAGTTTCGATTCCATAGCGTAACCTATTCGATAGAAACTTTGTTTTTCAGAAATTTGATACGGCAACAATCCCGAAAAGCGGGATAAGATCATTGCGTTTTCAGAATATGTTTTTTACCTTTGTGGATGACATATTGAAATTTACGGAAGCGTAAGTTTATTCTCGGATAGTGAACGTAGGAAATTCATTGAACATGAGAATAAGCAGACCTTATCTCCCGTCATATCCTTTACGGATACGGCGCGGGGTTGTTGCTTATTTGAATGTTCGGGCAATCCTACGGCCTACTATCCTCAAATGAGCTTTCAGCCCTGCGCTTTCTTATTTATTGAATCCACTATTGAGGGGCGGATAGTAAGATTTGAAAAACACTTAATTCAAATACTTACTATTTATGAAAAAACTACTATCTCTTGTGTTTTGCGGCTTGTTGCTATTTGGGTGTAGCGATAAGTACGACGACAGCGCATTGCGCAATGATTTGAATGACCTCGAAAATCGTGTGGCCAAACTGGAGGAACTCTGCAAACAGATGAACACCAATATTTCATCGTTGCAGAAGATTGTAGAACGCATTGCAGGATAATTTGTCGATTTCCAAAGTTGAACAAATATCCGATGGTTACATTATCCACTTTTCAGATGGTTCTACTGCTACAATTAAAAACGGGAAAAATAGCGAGGACGCTCCTATTATTGGTGTGAAGAAAGACACGGACGGCATCTATTATTGGACACTTGATGGTGAATGGCTGACCGATGAAAAGGGAAATAAGGTAAAGGCACAAGGAACAGACGGCAAGGACGGAGTTGATGGCGAGGATGGAACCAATGGATGGCAAAGATGGCATTACACCACAACTGAAAATAGAAAATGGTCGCTGGATGCTTTCAATGGATAATGGTAAAACTTGGACGGATATAGGGCAAGCAACGGGAGCAGACGGGACGGATGGAGAAGATGGTGTCGATGGCAAGGACGGAACGAATGGCATCTTCAAAAGTGTAACGGAAGATAATGATAATGTCTATTTCACATTGGAGGACGATTCTGTTATCACGATTCCTAAAAGCGATAATTCAAAGTTTGCAATTGCATTCGATACGACGGATATAGCCATTCTCAATGGAGGCGAGAGCAAAACGATTTCCTACACAATTACGGATGCAACCAAAAATACGGTTGTCAAAGCCATTGCACAGGATGGATGGAAAGTCAAGGTAGATGCGACCTCTACGGATAAGGGAACGATTACGATTACAGCCCCTAATCCAATTGTAGAAAGTGAAATCCTTGTGTTTGCTAATGACGGTTCCTATCGTACCGTTATGGTGTCGCTGAATTGCATGCAGGGGCAAATCAATATAGCAGATAACTCTATTAATGCTACTTCTGCTGGGGGTACACAGGAAATCAAATTGACAACGAATTTGGATTACACCATAGAGATTCCTGAAGATGCCCAGTCGTGGCTATCGCTGGCTCCCGAAACACGAGCCTTACGGGAAGATACGATTGTTTTGAGGTAACTGCTAACGAGGGGATGCAACGCTATACGACGGTAGCATTGAAAGATGAACAAGGCAAGATATTGCAAACAATAATCTTTCGACAATTGGGAACGTGTACCGAGGTTCATGTCGAAACGAAAGGTGAACTGGAAAATGAATTGGCGGGTTATGATTATGCCAATATCGAATCGTTGAAGATTACAGGCGTGCTGAACGATGTTGATTTTCTGTTTATCTATCGCATGATGCCCAATCTGAAAAACCTCGATATTGCAGAGGTAAATATTACAGCATTACCAATACAAGCATTTTATAAGTCTACAAATGTTGAGAATCTGATTCTCCCAAATACATTAATAACGATTGGGGAAGAAATGTTTTATCAAAGTAAGTTGAAAACCGTTGTAATCCCTGCAAATGCAACAACTATCGGTAATTCTGCATTTGAACAGTGTGCATCTTTGATTTCGATAGATATTCCTGCCAACGTAGAAACAATTGGAACTGCTGTGTTTTGGGGCTGTTCCTCTCTGACAACTGTAACCTTTGGAAAAGGTTCTCAACTGAAAACTATCGGTGGTGGTTCTTCTTCTTATTATGGCGCTTTCTCGTATTGTTCTTCCTTGACCTCCATTGAGATTCCTGCAAGTGTAGAGACGATCAAAGCGTCAGCATTCAAAGGCTGTTCTTCATTGGCTACAGTAACTTTTGCAAACGGTTCTCAGTTGAAAACTATCGGGGAGGTTATCCTTCTTCTGGTACTTTCGCGGACTGCACGGCATTAACCTCCATTGAGATTCCTGCCAGCGTAGAAACGATCGAAGCGGCAGCGTTCAAGGGTTGTTCCTCTTTAGCAACAGTAACTTTTGAGAAAGGTTCTCAGTTGAAAACTATCGGGGGGTGGTGGTTCTTCTTATTATGGCGCCTTTGGCCAATTAAAGAATCTAATGACCGTCGATATGTCTGCCTGTACGCAGGTTAAGACGATCGGAGAGAGTGCTTTTGATGGGGATTCTGAACTGCGATTATTCAAGATCGGCACAGAGACGCCGCCGACTTGCGGAAGAGATGCTTTTAGCGGCATAAATCCTTATTTGGGACTGAAAGTACCTTCGGGTTGTGCCGATGCCTATAAAGCAAAAAAGTGGCTGGAACAACTTTGCAAGCATTACAGGATTAGATGAATAAAAGCGTTTCGGCATTATGGAAAATAAAAGTAAAAATACGTCTGAAATATCACAATGGATTGACAATTATTTGCACATTTCTCTCGATACAGAAGAATATGTGGAGGTGCGGAACTTTTTAATATTATGGAATTTATTTGAAGCGAAATGGTTTAAATGTAATTTTGGAAGAAATAAGCGCAATATTCAGAACATACATTTAACTTCCGATATTTTCAATCAAACACTACAATACTTACAAAGGAGATATATAACGAACGGTTCTACAAACGAGCGATTCATGAGATTGCGATTGAGAAATAATGATGATACGACCTCTATTCAGCGTGTTTTATTAGGGCTAACCAATAATTCATGTGATATTATTAAAGCCATCATCATGATTATTTACAGATACCGTAACAATCTATTTCATGGAGAAAAAGCCATCGCATCATTTGCCGATGCAAAAGGATAACTTCATAAATGCGAATAAATTTCTGATTGCTTGCCTTGAAGCAACAAAATAACAAAGGTTTCTAAAAGTGACAGACTTTGTGAAAAGGTTAATTTATAAGACCCTTTTGCAGAGTTTGTCACTTTTTCGTTTTGTTTATTTCACTAATAATCTTATCTTTATAAAGATAAACAACAATTAAATTTTAGCTAAAATGAACAGATACAAACAACCGAAAACGGAATGAATGACCAAAGCATGAGAGGATAAACAAGCTATTTGCAAGTTGGTCGAATGGAGCAAGACGGAGGAATAGGCTTAATTGTCATAAAGCCCCAAAATGAGATTTATCCCGAATTATTTTACTTCGTTTTCTCTCCCGAAACAGCGGACATAAATAAACCCGTCGAAATCGCACTTGTAAAGAATAAACAATGAATTATCGGGTGAAAAAGCGACCTTGAAGAGATAAACGATATAATAGGAATAATAATCGCCAACGAGATGAAGATGGAGGGCATGAGCGAAACGGTAAATTTATTCGACTGCCTTGTCAAAGCGAACGCTATAATATTTCATTACACTACGCCCGACGGACGGGACGAGATGGTGAAATTCCGTTAGCTGGATTTTGCGAAAACTATCTGATGCAGTTTGCAAAGTAGCGGCAGAAACCGTACGGTAGTAACGGAACAGACGCACGTATTAGAGGTAAAGAATATTACTCCACAAAAAATGGAGTTATATATACTATATATCTTAAAAGGTTAAGGGCAGGCCGAAAAATGCAGTTTTCCTTTTGACCTCAAAATTAGGACCGACTTTGCAGGATGGTCTATTTTAAGACCCCCTGCACAAGTTGGTCCGATTTACGCAATTATGAGAATGCACTACACATTAGACTATGGATAGCGGACAGCCTAACACAATGACAATTAAAAACTTACAACACAATTTTATTCACTTGCAGGAGGTGATTAAACTTCCCATAGACTTCCCATAACGAGTCAAACAGGGGCACACAATATTCGTAAAATAATGATTTATTGATTGATGCCTCTTTAGCTCAGTTGGTAGAGCACGACACTCTTAATGTTGGGGTCCAGGGTTCGAGCCCCTGAGGGGGGGGGTACCAAAGAAGACTTTTCAGAATTTTCTGAGAAGTCTTCTTTTTTGTTCTTCTCAATCCATCGGTTGCCGATAGATCACGTCAAGGAGAGCATGATACTTCGTGGTTCGATAAGCCTTCTCGTCAAATTCGATTTTTCAGCTATTTAGTATGCCGGATGTACCGCCGTTCGGGAATCCCTTCGTTTTCGCTTTCGCTTACCGCTGTTCGCAGATACGGTTGCGGATCCACCCTTTCCGAACTGCGGTCGGCAGGCGAGAACAACAGCCGTCTTGCCAGACTGTCATGGCAGAAACGTCGTCAGCATCGCTCTCTCCGGAAGTACCTCGTTCGTTATCCGACCGAACACGGATCGTAGCCATCGGCATATGGAATTTTAGCAAGACAAATACATACCACCCTACACCGCCTCTCTTCCAAAGCCCCGCCATCCAGACGGGCCTTGCCCGGAGTCCCGCCAAGGCGGGGAAGGGCAAACTGCAAACACGGCACGGCCGCGAGCGAACCGACAGGCAGTCGTGTGCAACGGCTCGAAAAACCGGCGACCGGCGAGGCGTAAAATTATATTATATAGTTGCTTTCAGCAATACCGCAGTAAATAATGGAAGAGGCCTCTCCGCCGCAGCGGAGAGGCCTCTTCCGATTCCGGGAACCGCGCACGTCAATAATTCAACTCCGTGGCCACCGTCAGATCGTCGATGCAGAAATAGGCCGGAGCATTTACGTTCTCGCAGACGAAGTGGAACTCGATCTTGTCCACCCAGCCCAGCGGCGTCAGGTCGACATTCGTCCACTCGTCGACGACCAGCCCCTTCTCCTCGTCGACGAGCTTGAACGCGACCTCCTTTTTTGAGCGTACCGTCGGCGTAGCCCCCTCATCGAGAGGATCGCGTCGACCTTCTCGGGAGGTGCGATCGTTCCCGCCATATCGCCTTCACCCAAAGTCCACCAGCGGAAAGCATAGGTGCTGTTGCTGATCCAGATGTTCAGCGGGTTGACCTTCTTCGAGAAGGTCACCGTCGGCACGGCTCCCGCCTTTCCCTGCGAAGCATTGTACGAATCGTAGTAGCCCACGGCGAACTTCTTGGAATCCTTCGCTCCGCCCTTGGCGTAGACGCTGTACTGATTTCCGAATCCGGGCGTCTCCATGTTGGTATTGTTCGACACGGTGAATCCGGCCGTGTAGGGAGAACCCCACTGATCGGAATAATAGCACTGGAACGAAGCCGTCCCCGACGTATAGAACGTACCGGAGTACTCCTTGTAGGTTCCGGTATCGCCGGTCACCTCTTCCGCAAGCTTTTCGCCCGTCAGGATTCCGCTGGTATTCAGCGTCGCATCTTCGAAAGTCACCGTTTCGGTCACCAGCTGAGGGCCGTCGGGGCCGTCATCGTCCGAGCAGGCGGCCAACGCCAGCACGGCTGCCGCCATGAGCAGCGTTCGTTTCATCATTTTCATTTCTCTCTTCAATTTATGAATTAGATTAAAAGTGTCCTCAACTCCCCTCCCTGCCGGAAAGCGCCCCGCGACAGGATTTCGGACAGCGAACACCGAAGGGCGTCACACCCCTTCATAACGTATCGGCGGTCGAATATCGTCTGTCACTCGCAGGCGGCATCCGTCCCTTTTTCGGGAAAGAGGTCGAAGGCAGGTCTTCTGACTCGTCGCCGGACGGCGCCTTCCCGACATGCGGTCAGTGGCTTCATGCCATCCGAAAAAATGGACTCACAGCAGCGGGACTGTTGCAGATTTTCACTGCATTCCCTTTTGATCCTATGGAAAGGCGGACTTCCTGCGGAACCTTCGCGTTGCAAAAGTAGGAAAAAAATTCTATCTTTGCGCCCGTTAACGCTAAAATCAGACAAAACGATGAAACACGCGTATGTTTTTCCGGGTCAGGGAGCTCAGGCCGTCGGCATGGGCAAAGACCTCTACGATAACGTTCCCGAGGCCAAAGCGCTTTTCGAGCAGGCCAACGAAATCCTCGGCTTCCGCATCACCGACATCATGTTCGCCGGCACGCCCGACGAATTGAAGCAGACCAAGGTGACGCAGCCCGCCGTCTACCTCCACTCGGTCATTCTGGCCAAGGCGCTGGGCGTCGGGCCCGACATGGTAGCCGGCCACTCGCTGGGCGAATTCTCGGCCCTGGTCGTAGCCGGAGCCCTCTCGTTCGAGGACGGCCTGCGCCTGGTATCGAAGCGCGCCCTGGCCATGCAGGCCGCCTGCGAGGCGCAGCCGGGTACGATGGCCGCCATTCTGGGCCTTGCCGACGAAGTGGTCGAGCAGGCTTGTGCCGAAACCGACGGCGTGGTCGTGGCCGCCAACTACAACTGCCCGGGGCAGCTCGTGATTTCGGGCGCCGTCGAAGCGGTCGACATCGCCTGCGAGAAACTCAAAGCCGCAGGCGCACGCCGCGCCCTGCGCCTGCCCGTCGGCGGGGCGTTCCACTCGCCGCTGATGGAGCCCGCACGCGCCGAACTGGCCGAGGCGATCGCCGAAGCGCCGATCCATACGCCCGTCTGCCCGATCTATCAGAACGTGGACGCCACACCCCGGACCGACCCGGCCGTTATCCGCGAGAACCTCATCGCCCAGCTCACGGCTCCCGTCCGCTGGACCCAGATCGTGCGGAACATGCTCGCCGACGGCGCGACGGTTTACCGAACTCGGCCCCGGCAACGTGCTCCAAGGCCTTATCAAGAAGGTCGACGCCGAAGCCGCCGCCGAGTCCCGCTCGACGCTCTGAGTTCCGGCGCCGCATCCATATTACAAAAAGAACCGTTTGTATATCAAACGGTTCTTTTTTACATCGAAAATAAACGCCACGGATTCTTAAAAAATTTCAAATATTCTTCCGTTTTTAAAAATAAAGTTTATATATTTGCAGAAAATAGCAAAAGACTATCGGAACATCTTCTTCCCATGACATCGTTAACAGAATTTTTCAACAAACACGAAGATGACGCGCTCAAAGGCATTTCGCACAAGAACAGCATCATCAAACGGAACATTATCGCCCACATGGCCGTCAACGGCGAATGCACGCTTTCGGAGCTGACCAAGCAGCTGCATATCTCCGTGCCGACCATCACCAAACTGGTACAGGAACTCGTCGAGGAGAACATCGTCACCGACAACGGCAAGGTGGAGACCCCCGGCGGACGGCGGCCCAACATCTACGGCCTGGCCAACTCCGCGATCTACTTCGTCGGCGTCAACGTCGGCCGCGATTTCATGGGCTATGTGGTCACCGATCTGCAAAACAACATCATTCTGGAACAAATGGACCCCACGTTCGAACTTCTCGACCGGCCGCAATGCCTCGACCGCATCTGCACCAACATCGAGGAGTTCGTCTCCTCGTGCGGGGTGGATCGCGGCAAGATCCTCGGTCTGGGCGTCTGCATGACGGGCCGCGTGAATCCGACCACGGGCCGCAGCTACAAATATTTCACTTCGAGCGAGGAGTCGATGCGCGAAATCATCGAAGAGCGGGTCGGTATCCGCACCCTCTTCGAGAACGACACTCGCGCACGCTGCTATGCGGAGTACAGCTGCGGCAAGGCGAAGGACGAGAACGACATGCTCTACCTGCATCTGGGCCGCGGTATCGCCATCGGCATCGTCATGGAGGGCAAACTCTACTACGGCAAGAGCGGCTTCGCGGGCGAATTCGGCCACATCCCCTTCTTCGACAACGAGAAGATCTGCGCCTGCGGCAAGAAAGGCTGCCTGGAAACCGAGGTGTCGGGTATCGCCATCGAGGAGAAAATCTGCTCGCTCATCGAGAAGGGCGTCAACACCATCCTGCGCGAAAAGTACGACCGCAAGGAGCCGATCCACATCGACGACATCATCGCCGCAGCGAAGAACGACGACAACCTCTCGATCGAGCTGATCGAGGAGGCGGGCGAGAAGATCGGCAAGGCCGTCGCTTTTCTCATCAACATCTTCAACCCCGAGACGGTGATCGTCGGCGGCAACATGGCCGCAGCGGGCGACTACATCATGCTGCCGTTGAAGTCCTCGACCAACAAGTATTCGCTCAACCTCGTCTACAAGGATACGAAGTTCCGCCTCTCGAAACTCAACGAGAACGCCAATGCATGGGGCGTAGCGATGCTGATCCGCAATCAGGTCATCGGCCTCTGAACATAAGATTCATCCGCGGAGACTCGCAAAGGCGATTTCTGTCGTTGCGGGTCTCCGCTTTTTCATCGATCCATGTCTCTCGAAGGAGAACTCACGCGCCTGCGCGCACTCGAAGCCGAAGACGTCGACCTGCTCTACGTGTGGGAGAACGACCCAGCCGTGTGGGGCGTCAGCGGAACGCTCGCGCCCTTTTCGCGGCACACGCTCAGACGTTTCCTCGACGAACAGCGCTTCGACCTCTACGCCGCACGGCAGTTGCGGCTGGTCGTCGAGACACTCGACGGCCGCGCCGTAGGACTGGTCGACCTCTTCGAGTTCGAACCCGTCGACCTGCGCGCCGGCATCGGCATCCTGATCCACGGCGCCGGCGACCGTGGACGCGGGTTCGCATCGGATGCGCTGGACGTACTCTGCCGCTATGCACGGCAGGTGCTCGGCCTGCATCAACTGTGGTGCAGCGTGGCGCCCGACAACGCCGCCAGTCTCGCCCTCTTCCGCCGTGCGGGATTCGCCGAGTGCGGCCGCAAGCGGGAATGGCGCCGCACGCCCGACGGCTGGGCCGACGAACTGCTGCTGCAAAAAATCTTCTGATTTACCTGCTGAAACCCCGCAGTCCGAAAGTGCGGGCAGCCCGTTACGGCTTTTTGCGCCGCAGAATCCGCACCGCCGAGAGCGGCGTGCGGTAAAAACGCCGGATCACGGCACAATCGCCGGCCGTACAGCCGACGAGAATTTTCAGTTCGGCGTCGTGCTTCACCAGATCGACCGTACAGAGCGCACCGGTCACCTGCCGACGGGGATCGCTGCCGATCCAGACATCGATCCCCTCGCCGTCGGCCGAAGTCGTCCCTTTCAGATAGCCGTAATCCAGTTCGTAGACGAACTCCGGGAAATCGGGATGATGCGAACCGCGCGGACGGTCGACGACGATCTCCGCCCTGCCGACCAGCGCGTCGAGCGCCTCCCAGAACGAAACGGCACCGTCCGCGAACGCCGCACGCACCCCGTCTCTATCCGAACCGTACATTCCGCCGCCCATCGTATCACTGCCGGTCATGTCCGCCGTCGCCTGCCGCCGGCAGCTCCTCCTCGGCATCCAGTCCGTCCGCTTCGTCCAACAACCGCCGCGAAGGACGTTTCGCGGTCGGAAGCCCCAACCGGCGCAGCCGTTCGCCCGTACGGACGATGTTGTTGTTGCCCGTGTGGAGCCGCTTGTAGGCGTCGTCATATTTGGCGCGCGCCAAGTCGAGCGCCTGCCCCACCCCTTCGAGCGATGCGGCGAAGGCCACGAACTGCTCGTAGAGCGTCGTGCCGTATTTGATGATCTGCTCCTGGTTGCGCGACTGCTCGTTGCGCCGCCACAGGTCGTCGACGAGTTTCAGCAGCGCGAAGAGATTCGTAGGCGACGAAATGATGACCTTCCGCTCATAGGCGTCGCTCCAGATGGCGCTGTCGTGCTGCATGGCCGCCAGGAAGGCCGGTTCGTTGGGAATGAACATGATGACGAAGTCGGGCGACTCCAACAACCGCTGGTACTCCTTGCGGCTCAGTTCGTTCACATGCTGCCGCACCGACGCGACGTGCGCCGCCAAATAACGCGTCCGCGCAGCCTCCTCCTCGGCTCCGACCCACTCCCACGTAGGCCGTGAGCGAGACCTTCGAGTCGATGACGATGCGTTTGCCTTCGGGCAGGTACAACACCACGTCGGGGCGCTGGTTATTGCCCTCGTCGTCCTTGATCGTCACCTGACAGTCGTAATGCACGCCGCGGATAAGGTTCGAATTGTCGAGAATCGTCGACAGAATCATCTCGCCCCAGTCGCCCTGCACCTTGGAATTCCCTTTGAGGGCGTTGGTCAGATTGGTCGTCTCGGCCGTGATGCGGCGGTTAAGCTCCATGAGGTTCTTCAATTCGCCCTTCAACTCGCCGTGCTGCTCGCGTTCGGTCGAATAGATCTGCTCGACGCGCGTGCGGAAATCGGCGATATTCTCTTTGAAAGGTTTCAGCAGCAGGTCGAGCGCTTCGCGGTTCGTCTCCTTGAAATGGCGCGTCTGTTCGCTCAGAATATCGTTGGCGAGGTTGCGGAACTGCACGCGCAGCAACTCCTCGGCCTGCTCCCGCTCGGCTTTGCCCTCCCTGATCTTGCGTTCCAGCGCCTCGGCTGCCGCTTCGGCTTTGGTGCGCGCTTCGATCAGCGTGCGGATCTCGGCTTCGGCCCGCTCGCGCGCCGCGCGCGACTCCCGTTCGGACGCGGCCAGCCGCTCTTCCGCTTCGGCGGCGTGCCGTTCGGCGACCTCGCACGCCGTAGCGGCATCGGCCGCAGCCGTTTTCGCCCGCAACCACGACACGACGGCTGCAATGCAACCGCCGACCGCCGCCGCGGCAATCAGAATCAACAATGTCTCCATACGAAGGCAAATGTACGAAATCGGATGCGTTCCGGCAAGCGTTCGCCCCCGAAGAAATTAAAAATTGGAATCATCCGCATCATCCGTCACGAAGAAACACGGAATCGCCTGCACACAGCAGCGCTTCCGCGCCGCGCGGGCCGAGGCCTTCGCGTACGGAGGCCGCTATTTCGGCCGGCGGCACAGACACTCCCGCTCGGCGTAATCAAGCCGGCGCTTGCTTCTGCACTCGACTTTTCGTATCTTTGACTTCGTCTTAGATATTCCCGCTCGGCAATGTCCAAATAAATTTGACATTGCCCTCGCTTATTCGTATCTTTGCAAAAACAAAACTCCGGCGAAGACGGGCAGCATTCCGCAATCGTTTGCGCACACAGCTCGGCACGGTCTTCGTTCCAATAATTCGACTATGCAACGCATTATCGCCCCCTCCATGCTTTCGGCCGATTTCGGCCACCTCGACCGCGACACGCGGATGATCGACAAAAGTGCCGCCCAATGGGTACATATCGACGTAATGGACGGCGTCTTCGTTCCCAACATCTCGTTCGGATTCCCCGTCCTGAAATTCATCCGGCAGGCGACGACCAAACCGCTCGACGTACACCTGATGATCGTCGAACCCGAACGCTACGTCAAGCGCTTCGCCGAAGTGGGCTCCGACATCGTGACGTTTCACTACGAAGCCACCAACGCCGCACACCGCTGCATCGACGAAATCCACGCCGCAGGGGCGCGGGCCGGCATCTCGATCAAGCCGGCCACCTCGGTCGAAGTGCTGCGCGACCTGCTGCCGTCGCTCGACTTGGTGCTCGTGATGAGCGTCGAACCGGGCTTCGGCGGACAAAAGTTCATGGACGGCGCACTGGGTAAGATCGCACAGTTGCGGCGCACGATCGACGAAGCGGGCTTGTCGACGCTGATCGAGGTCGACGGCGGCATCTCGGCGCACAACGCCCGCCTGCTCTTCGATACGGGCGCCGATGTACTGGTAGCGGGCAACGCCGTCTTCGGCGCCGACGATCCCAAGACCGAAATCGAACGGATGCTCGACGTATGAAACGGCGGCGTGGCGCACGGTGTTCCGTGCGCCACGCCGCATTTCACGACCGCAAACCGTCATTTTTCCAGATGCCGGAGGGTGTCGGCGTCGAGCAGGCCGCGCAAACGTTGCAGCATCTCGTCCGCACGGAACCACTCCGCCCCGTACCCCAGATTGAATTCGTAGTCGAAACCGGAAGGGTTCTGCCCTTGATTGTGTTGCAGAATGGTTTCGGCCTTGTCCAGCGCCTTCACCAACTTCGCTTCGGGCGTCCGGCACGCCTCGTACTCCTCCCACACTCCGCGCAGCTCCCGTCCCGCCCCTTCGGGCAGGCAACCGGCCAACCGCTCCACGGCCGCGCGTTCCACGCGCTCCTTCGCAGCGGGATCGCCCTGCGCTACGGCCGGTATGTCCCCGTCGTAGGTCTCGCCCAAATCGTGTACCAGCGCGAGTTGCAGCACCCGCAGCCGGTCCAGCCGCGGATATTCGCCGCACAGCACCATCGCAAGCAACGCGAGCCGCCACGAGTGTTCGGCCGTGCTTTCGCGCCGCCCGCTCGTCGTCCAGGCAGTCCGCTCGACCGATTTGAGCCGTTCGACCTCGCGGATAAAGCGCAAATATTTTTCAAGACGATCTTCCATTCCAGACGAATTATTCGAGGCACGAAGATACGAATAAGCGGGGGCAAAAGCAAACCCGTTTGCGTTTTGCCGAGCGGGAGTATCTAAGAGGCAACCGAAAATACGAAAAAGTTTGGGAAGCAAATAATCTATGGCTGCGCGGAGCGCACAACAAACGCCGCATTGCAGCGGAGGAGGAAACGGATCGGAAAGTTTATCTTCTCTTAAAATTCTTTTCCTTATGCTTTTGGCTTGATCCAAAAGCACCGAAAGATCAAGCACGGCGAAAAGTAGCGGGTGTCGACACCCGCGCTCGCTGAGCGGGCACAAAAGACTCCGCTGTTTTGCACTCCCGCTCCGGGCGCTCGCGCCGATGACGTCACTTCATCCGCTATTTTCGCAGTGCAATCCCGCAGGCCGTAGATCTGCCATGTACGGACGCAAACAAATAATCTCAGTTGCGCGCAGCGCACAACAGACTCCGCATTGCGAAAAAACGGGAAGAAGAACGGGCGGCGGATGCGCCGTCGAAAACGCGGGCGCGAGCTTGCCGAGTAGCGTTTTAGGTGCATCCGGCGGCCGTTCCCCGAGCTTTTCGCCTGGCGGACACTTTTGGTGCCACCTTTTGGTGTCAAAAGGTGGTAAAAACTGCTGCTCGCAGGAAACGCCGAATCGGAGGTGCGGGATGCTTCCCGAAGTAAGAATCGATTTTTTCTGCGGAAGAAGTGCATTTCCGCAGGCCGGAACCCGCTAAAATACGATTTTAAAAGATTCGCTCTTCGGTCAAAACCCGAAGAGCCGCAGCCCGCACTCCGGAAACAGCCCTGCCGCACGGTAAAAATCCGGCCGCAAACCGATATATCGGATTAAATTCGTTACCTTTGTCGTCGGAATCGCGCACGTGCGCGACACAACCAAGTTTTACCCTGTTCGTCATCCATGATTTCGCTCGATAATCTCACGGTAAGTTACGGCGGCTGGACGCTGTTCGATAATATCTCGTTTCTGATCAATCCCAAAGACCGCATCGGTCTGGTGGGCAAAAACGGCGCGGGCAAAACCACACTGCTCAAACTCATCGTCGGCGAGCAGCAGCCCACGTCGGGCGCGGTCTCCAAAAACGGCGAATGCACGGTGGGCTACCTGCCGCAGCAGATGAAGGTCGCCGACACGACGACGCTCGTCGAGGAGACGGCATCGGCCTTCAAAGAGGTGCTGGCACTCGAAGCCGAAATCGCCGCCCTGACGCGCGAAATCGCCGAGCGCACCGACTACGAATCGCCCGCCTACGAAGCGTTGCTGCACCGGTTGAACGACGCGCAGGATCACTACCACATCCTCGGCGGCGAGACGCGCGACGCCGACATCGAAAAGACGCTGCTGGGACTGGGTTTCAAGCGGTCGGATTTCGGCCGCGCCACCTCCGAGTTCTCTGGCGGCTGGCGCATGCGCATCGAGCTGGCGAAACTGCTGCTGCGGCGTCCCTCGATCTTCCTGCTCGACGAGCCCACGAACCACCTCGACATCGAGTCGATCCAGTGGCTGGAGGAGTATCTGAAAAGCTACAACGGCGCCGTGCTCGTCATTTCGCACGACCGCGCCTTTCTGGACAACGTCACCACACGCACCGTCGAACTGTCGCTGGGCAAGATCTACGACTACAAGGTGCCCTACTCGAAATACGTCGTGCTGCGCGCCGAACGGCGTGCGCAGCAGCTGGCCGCCTACGAGAACCAGCAGCGGATGATCGAAAAGACCGAAGAGTTCATCGAGAAGTTCCGCTACAAGCCCACCAAGTCGAACCAGGTGCAGTCGCGCATCAAACAGCTCGAACGCATCGAGCGCATCGAGGTCGACGAGGAGGACGCCGCCACGCTCAACATCAAGTTTCCGCCCGCGCCCCGCTCGGGACAGATCGTGGCCGAAGTGAAGGAAGCCGGCATGTCGTTCGGGGCGAAACACGTCTTCTCGGGCGCCGACTTCACCATCGAACGCGGGCAGAAGATCGCGCTGGTGGGCCGCAACGGCGAGGGCAAGACGACCTTCGCGCGAATGCTCATCGGCCAGCTCGCGCCGACCGAAGGGTCGATCCGGCTGGGCGCCAACGTCCGCGTCGGGTACTACGCCCAGAATCAGGACGACCTGATGGAGGGTGAATTCACCGTCTACGACACGCTCGACCGCGTGGCCGTGGGCGACATCCGCACCCGCCTGCGCGACATCCTGGGCGCCTTCCTCTTCCGCGGCGAAGAGGTCGACAAGAAGGTCAAGGTGCTCTCGGGCGGCGAACGCTCGCGGCTGGCCATGGCGCGCCTGATGCTCGAACCCTATAACCTGCTGGTGCTCGACGAGCCGACGAACCACATGGACATGCGCTCGAAGGACATCCTCAAACGCGCCTTGCAGAAATACGACGGCACGGTGGTGGTCGTTTCGCACGACCGCGAGTTCCTGGACGGTATCGTCGACAAGGTCTACGAGTTCCGCGACGGCGGTGTGAAGGAGTACCTGGGCGGCATCTACTACTTCCTCGAAAAGCGCAAGCTCGATTCGCTGCGCGACGTCGAGCGCAAGGAGGCGCCCGCACCCGCCGCCGCACCGAAAACCGAGGCGCCGAAGCTGACCTACGAGCAGAAAAAGGAGCAGGAGAAGCTGCTGCGCAAACTGCGCCGTGCCGTCGAAAGCATCGAGACGGAGTTGGCCGAAACGGAACGGCGGATCGCCGATTACGATGCCCGCTTCGCCGCCGCGACCGCCTACGACGAAGCCGACTACAAGGCCTACGACGACCTCAAAGCGCACTACGACCACCTGATGCACGAGTGGGAGAAGGCCTCCTACGAACTCGAAATCACCGAAAACGGCTGACCTCCCCGATGAACGTACTGCTGCTCAATGCATCGCCCCACCCCGCGGGGATCGTCTCGCAGGCGCTCGACGCAGCGGCCTCGACGGCCCGGCAGGCCGGAGCGGAAACGGTCAAGGCCGAGCTCTACCGGGCGCCGATCGCCCCCTGCACGGGATGTATGCGCTGCCGCGTGACCAGCGTCTGTCCGCTGCCGCACGACGCGGCGCACGAGTTGGGCGAAGCGATCCGCCGCGCCGACCTGCTCGTCGTCGGGACACCGACCTACTGGGGCGGGATGGCCGCGCGGCTGAAACTGCTCTTCGAACGGCTCGTGCCGGTCTTCATGGGCGAATCCCCGCGCGGAATTCCGCAGCCGCGTCTCAAAGGGCGGCAGGCCGTCGTCATCGCCGCCTGCACCACGCCGTGGCCCTTCAATCTGCTCTTCCGCCAGAGCCGGGGCGCCGTGCGCAGCGTACGCGAAGTGCTCTCGACGGGAGGCATGCGCATCCGCTCGGTCGAGATCGCAGGCACCAAAGCGCTCGACGGTCATCTGCCCGAAGCCGCCAGGCGCAAAATCGAACGGCTCGTGGAGCGGGCCCTGAAAACGAAATGACATTACGCTATGGATAACAACCTGATTTTCGGCATCCGCCCCGTGGTGGAGGCCATCGAAGCCGGACGGGAGATCGAAAAACTCTACATCCGCAAAGGCGCCGAAGGGCAGTTGATGACCGAGCTGCGCGACCTCTGCCTGCGCCACCGCGTACGCGTGCAGGAGGTGCCCGTCGAGAAGCTCAACCGGCTCGTACGCGGCAATCACCAGGGCGTCGTGGCGCAGATCGCCGCGATCGCATACGTGCAGCTCGACGATATCCTCGAACGTGTCCCCGACGACGAGACGCCGCTGGTGGTGGTCTTCGACGGCGTGACCGACGTGCGCAACTTCGGCGCGATCGCCCGCTCGGCCGAGTGCGCCGGCGCGCACGGGCTCATCGCGCCGCTCAAAAATTCCGCGCCGGTCAACGCCGAAGCGATCCGAGCATCGGCCGGCGCGCTCACGACGATCCCCGTCTGCCGCGTCGGCTCGATCCGCAACACGCTCAAAACGTTGCAGGCCGAAGGGTTCCAGGTGGTCGCCGCCACCGAAAAGAGCCGCAAACTGCTCTACGACGCCGATCTGCGCCGTCCGACAGCGCTCGTAATGGGCGCCGAGGAGACCGGTATCTCGAAGGAGGTGCTCAAACTCTGCGACGAACGACTGGCCATTCCGCTCATCGGCCGCATCGAATCGCTCAACGTCTCGGCCGCTGCGGCCGTGATGCTGTTCGAAGTCGTCCGCCAACGCATCGGCGCAGCGACCGAGTGAACCCTCGTCCGGAAACACCCCTAAATCCGCAATAACCATGAACCGCCTGAAAAATTCCTGACCGACACGGCCGACTCGCTGCTGCGGGTCGCCCTGCGCTATCCCGCCGAGACGGCGCTCTGCATCTACGCCTGCATCCTCGGTACGATTCAGATCGAATGGAGTTTCGACTACCATATGCTGCTCGCTGCCGACGGCGCCGCCACCGAAATGCGGCAGCTGCCCGACGGCGTCTTCACGATGCTGCCGCTGACGATGCTCGCGACGCTCATTGTCCACACGCTCGTCGGCCGGGCCTCGCGGGCATGGCGCACGCTCTACCTGCTGGTACCGCTGCTGCTGACGATCGCCTCGTGGCTGCTGGGCAAGGAGTGGTTCGGAACGAGCCGGTTCTTCATCACCTCGGCCGTTCTCGCGCCGCTCGGACTGCTCATGGCCCGCCGCACCCTGCCCAACGGACCGTTCGTACGACAAACGTTGGGATACATTCGCGCTGCGGTCGTCGGCGGGATCTTCGCGCTGACGGCCATGCTCTCCGCGATGGCCATCTACCACTCGGTCATCTACATCTTCAATATCCCGGCGTCATGGGAAGTCCGTAATCTCGTCGACTCCTACATCGTCCTCTTCTCGTGGGCACTGCTCTGGCCCCTGACCGCATTGGCACGACTCGACGGCTACCTGTCGGATGAACCGCAGGGCACGAAAACGACCGACACGCTGCTCAACTGGATTCTCGCGCCGGCGCTGCTCGTCTACGCGGCGATCCTCTACCTCTACTGCCTGCAAATCCTCTTCACGTGGTCGCTGCCCAAAGGGGGCGTCGCCTATCTGGTCTTCGGCTTCACGATGGCCCTGTTCACGGTCAAGGCATTGCAGGAACTCGTCGTGCGGCGGCGCTACGACTGGTTTTTCGACCGCATCAGCATCTTCGCGCTGCCGCCGCTCGTGCTCTTCTGGGCCGGCGTCATGCAGCGCGTCGGCGACTACGGTCTGACCGACTGGCGCGTCTACCTCATCGTCTGCGGCGCGATCATGACCGCAGCCGTCGCACTCTTCGCCGCACGCCGCACCGGACGTTACTACTACATCGCCGCAACGGCCTTCGTCCTCTTCTTCCTGACGGCCTACATTCCCCGCTTCTCGGCCACGGCGTTCTCGCTGCGGTCGCAGACCGCGCGCGCCGAGCGGCTGGCCGGCCAAACGGGGCTGCTCGACGAATCCGGCCGACTCGATCTGTCCCGCATCGACGAACGCGACACGGCGCAGCTCAAACGTTATCGCGAGCTCTACGCCTCGCTCGACTACCTCGACGACCACGATACGCTGCTGCTGGCCGACCGCTTCGGCATCGCCCGCTCCCGCGAACTCCTCGGCTGCTTCCATAGCGACCGGATCAGAGACTATATCCAGTGGGGCTACGAACTCGATACCGCCGAAGCGGCAGCCCTCACAAGCTCCTACTCGAACTCGGAACTCCGTGCACCGCTCCGCATCGACGGCTACCGGTACTGCTACGCCCCCGTCTCCTTCTCCTACAACAACGGAAGCTCGCGTTATACAACCTCGGGCGACACGCTGCGGCTCTACCTGCCCGACGGACGGGAACTTTTCCGCCGTTCGTTCGACGAGCTGTTCACGGAGCGTTGCGACCAGCTACTCTACTGGCCCGACGACGAGCCGCTCTACACGGCCGACAACCTCTTGTTCTACCGCACCGATTCGCTGCTCATCTCGTTCAGCTGGGCCGAGGTATCGCGCGGGAAGCACCGTTATGTCGCTCTGAACGTCGACAAATTCTATACGAAATAGCCCGGTATTGGAAACCAAACTGCAACACCCCCTGCTGGGTGAAATCGTCCTCTGCCAGACCCGCCGTGCACGCCGCATCTCGCTTTCGGTGCGCAGCGCAGGCGGCGTGCGGCTGAGTTTTCCCTGCAACGTACCGCGCGCACGCGCGCTGGCCTTTCTGGAATCGAAAACCGACTGGGTGATCCGGACGCGCGACCGGCTCGCGGCACGCGCTGCGGCGCATCCGGCACCCGCCCCGTGCGACATCGAGGCATTGCGCAGCGCCGCCAAGGCCGAACTGCCCACGCGCGTCGAAGAACTGGCACGGCTGCACGGGTTCCGCTACGGACGGGTGACGATCCGTGCATCGCGCACCAAATGGGGCTGCTGCACGGGCGACAACAACCTGTCGCTGAGTCTCTTCCTGATGACCTTACCCCCGCATCTGCGCGACTTCGTACTGCTGCACGAACTCTGCCACACCGTCCACCACGACCACTCGCCCTATTTCCACGCACTGCTCGACCGGCTCACCGGCGGCAACGAAAAACTCCTCAGCCGTGAGCTGAGGAGCTATTCGATACCGGCACGGTAGCCGCGCTATTCGTACTGGCCGCTTTTGAGACGCATCACCTCCTCCTTGGTCAGGAAGCGCCATGCTCCGCGCTTGAGGTTCTTCTTCGTGAGACCCGCATAGTAAACGCGGTCGAGTTTGGTCACGGTGTAACCCAGGAACTCGAAAATACGGCGCACGATGCGGTTGCGGCCCCGAGTGGATCTCGATGCCCACCTCCTGCTTGTTCTCCTTGACGTAGGAAATCTCGTCGGCGAAGATCTCGCCGTCTTCGAGCGTGATGCCCTCGGCGATGCGGTCCATGTCGGCCCGCGTGAGCGGCTTGTCGAGCGACACCTGGTAGATCTTCTTCTTGCGGTACGACGGGTGCGTCAACTGGCGCGTCATGTCGCCGTCGTTGGTGAAGAGCAGCAGCCCCAACGAATTCTTGTCGAGACGTCCCACCGGGTAGATGCGCTCCGTGCAGGCGCCCGAGACCAACTCCATGACCGTCTTTCCGGCATGGGGATCGTCGAGCGAGGTGACGTAGCCCTTGGGCTTGTTCAGCACCAGATAGACCTTCTTCTCCCCCTCGATGCGGCTGTCGTTGAACTTCACCTCGTCGGTCGGCTTCACCTTCGATCCCAATTCGGTCACGATCACGCCGTTGACCGAAACCAGTCCGGCCTGGATATAGTCGTCGGCCTCGCGGCGCGAGCAGATGCCCGACTGGGCGATGAAGCGGTTCAGGCGCATTTCGCCCGTCTGCACGTTGGGATTATAGCGGGGATAGCTCTTGGGCCGCACCTCGCCGCGGCGATCGTCGCGCTTGAATCCGCCCGCGGACTTCGGACCGTAACGTTTCGGCGCACCCGCACGTTCGCCGTGACGGAAATCCCCCTCCTGCTCGCCGTAGGGGCGCTTGAACCCGAACTTGCCGGCGGATTTTTGCGCCCGTAGGCGGGCTTGTCGCCGTATTTCGACGCACCGAAGGGTTTCTTCCCGTAGGGACGCGGACGATCCTCCGCCGCGGAACGCTCGCCGCCGTAGCCGCCCGAACGATCCGAACGGGGCCCGTCCGGACGGCCCCGGTCCGAAGGCCCCGAAGGCCGGCCTTCGCCATATCTGGAACCACCGGACGGACGGCGCGGGCGCTCGTCGACGGGTCGGTTGTCTTCCGTAGAAGTGGGGATTGTACGAAGCACGCCGTGGGGCATGTTCGCGCGGGGTGTCATCGGCATCACGCCGGGGACCGGGGCGACGTTCGATACGTTCGGCGGTCGTCGTGCGCTTGCGCTTGTCGCGTGCGAAACGGTCGAGAACCACCGTCGAGTCGCTGTTGTAGTCTTTCATTTCGATTCAAATTAATTCGTGGCAAAGGTAATCTAATTTTCGCAGATTGTCCGCACAAATCGCACCAAATCAGCCGCCACGGCGAAAGAATCAGCATTTGTCCGTAAAATGCTTCGCGCGTATCTCCGCGGGCATTCCTAAGATCTTCAACTTCATCTACTGGAACTGCAGCTTCGTGCGCATGGGTACCAGCGGACTCACGGCGCAGGCTTTCGGTGCCGGGAATTTCCGCGAGTGCACCAACATGCTGGCCCGCGCGCTGTCGGTGTCGGCGGTGATGGGTGTGCTGATGATCCTGCTCCAATACCCCGTGGGAGAACTGGCCCTCTGGGCCATGAACGGCAGCGAAATGACCCGCGACTACTTCTACGCCCGCATCTGGGCCGTGCCGGCGGGCATCGTACTCTTCGGGTTCAACGGCTGGTTCACGGGGATGCAGAACGCCATATTCCCCATGCTGACGGCCGTCACGGTCAACATCGTGCACATCCTTTGCAGCCTCTGGTTCGCCTTCGGGATGGATATGGGCATCGTGGGCATCGCCTACGCCTCGGTGATCGCCCAATGGACCGGCGTGGCGCTCTCGGCGCTGCTGCTCGCCGCCAAATACCGTCCGATCCTCACCGGGATCGACTGGTCGGAGGTGCTGGACCTCAAACCGCTGAAGACGTTCTTCATCATCAACCGCGACATCATCGTGCGCACGCTCTGCATCGTAGCCGTCTACACCTTCTTCACCGGCGCATCGGCACGCATGGAGGATCGCACGCTGCTGGCCGTCAACACCCTGCTGTTGCAGCTGTTCACCCTCTTCTCCTACATGAACGACGGCTTCGCCTACGCCGCCGAGGCGCTCACGGGACGGTTCATCGGGGCGCGCGACAGCGTGTCGCTGCGCGACTGCCTGCGGAGGTGCATCGCCTGGGGAACGCTCGTATCGGTGGTCTTCGTGGGGATTTATCTCGTCTGGTGGCGCGACCTGGTGGGCGTGTTCGTAGACCACTCGGCACCCAACGCCGGGGTGATCGAGGAGCTGGCGGGACGCTACATCGTCTGGATCATCCTCATCCCGATCGCCTCGGCCATGCCCTTCATCATGGGCACCTGTCGTTCCGAACAACATGCCCGCAGCCGGATAATAGATCTCCTGCCCCTCGACCGTAAAGACCAATCCATCTTTGGCGGAGACGTTCGTCCCCTGCTTGTACCACTGGGAGAAAGGGGCATCGGCCGTCGGAGCGAAGGCCGTCCAGACGAAGCGATGCGACACCCGGTAACCGGGCGGACAAGGATCGTAGATGCTCTTCGCCCCGACATCGGACAGCGCATCCGTGCAACCCCACAGGTCATCTTTTTCAGGCGGTCGCCGGCAGCGACGTAATACCAGTTGGGATAGGATGCGCCGGTGCTTTCCGGAATTTCGGTGATGAAATTCATCGGATAACGCACCGCAGCCTCCATCGTAGCGGCTGCACCCAGCCGTTCCCCCGTCGGCCAGGTGCCAGCCCGGATCGGTATCGAACGCCGCCGAAGCCGCCGAATCATCCGCAAGTTCGGCGCCCGCCGCATCGTAGACGGCCATACGCTCCTGCGACGAACGGAACGGCACGAACGGGTCTTTGCGGCCCCACTGGTAGAACATGCCGTAGCTCGACGCATTGTCAGCGCCCAGCCAGGCGGCAGCGAGCGCTCCCAGATTGCGATCCATGACCGCCGCTGCGCCGAGACCCTCATAGGGAAGCGCATACCGATGCAGCGACCCTTCCAGATCGGCCGACGTCAGCCACAGATGCCAGCTCCATAGAATCGCACCGTCGGCGTCGCAGGCCGCAACGACGGCATTGCCCTCCACGAAGGGATCGGCCGTCGTAAAACGGATGCGTCCCTCCTCGCCGAGCGAAACCTCCCCGATCAGATTCGGCGCTGTCTGCCACAGCAGCTTCGCGGTCACTGGCCGCAGCGCTTCGGGAACGATTCCGTCCGCCTTCCCGCAGGTCGAACCCGCGGTGTAGGCCGCATCGGGCGGCGTCACCGCACCGTTGCCCATCGTCGTAGCGTCGAACTCGTAACGTCCCGCCCGCGCCACGACGTAGCAGTTGGCCGTCGCCGAGGCATCGAGCGCCACGGGCGCCGGTTCGGTAGCCGCATAAGCGATCGGATTGTAGGTCTTGATATGGTTGGCCGCAAGCACGACCTCCGCCTGCGACGTCTCGCGCACCATCTGCCCGCCCTCCGTATCGGTGATCGTGAAACGCCAGCCCCGGTAACTGCCCGGCGGAACGACCAGACAGAAGACGACGGGATCGCCTCCGGAGAGCGCTGCGCCCCCGGCACCGCAGTCGAGCAGGATCGACGGATGTCCGGCATCGACGGAACGTATCGTCCACCCGCCGGCGGCCGTCCATTCGAACCGCATTCGTCCGGCAAGCGGCGCACCGTCGAGCGCCGTCAGACGGATCGAGCGGATCGTCGCCGTTCCGGTGAGTTGCAGCCGCACCACGCCGCAGACCGACGTGAAGCGGAGATCGTCCGCACGTGTGCTTCGGGCGGTCATCGGGCTGATGCCCGCAGCGAACGTCCCCGAACCTCCGAAGGGCTGCACCGCAGGGAAGCGTCGTCGTCACGCCCGCACCTTCGGCGACAGCATCCGGACGATAGGGATAACAGGCGTAATAGACCGCGCTTTCGAAAGCCTCGCCGGTGAAATCGGCAGACGTCCCGCCCGCAAAACGGTCGTCGATCGCATAACGGCGGCACGTCGGCGAATCTTCTCCCCACAGCGCGATCGCATCGCCCGCCGACCACCGCACCTCCGTGCCGCGCGGGCCGCCCAGCGACGTCCGGGTCTCGTCGACCCGGGCATGTACCTTCATAAGCGCCGGTGTCTCCTCCGACGGACGCAGCGGCGACTGCGTCTGGTCCGGTTCGATCCGCTCGCAACCGACCGATGCGAGCAGGATCGCAACGAGATAAAAACCGTCTCATCGTCCCGACCCTATAAATCCTCCCACGGGTCTTCGACCATCGGCGTGTTACCCGATTCCGACGACGCTGCGAAACCGCGTTCCGCGACGCACTCCGTCGACCGTACTTCCGGAGGCAGGATTGTCCTCGATGGCCTTGTCGATCAGCGCGATCAGGTCGGCGGGATCGCCCACGCCCTCCTCCGAGGTGTAGAGCTGCATCAGGCCGTCGAGAATCTTCTCGTTCTTCGGGAACTTCTCGATACCCGTCAGCAGCACGTCCTTCGCTTTCATAATATTTCCCTTGTCGAGGTCCTTCTGTCCGTAGAGGCAGTGGAAGAGGTAGTAATAGATATTACCCTCCTCGTCGGCATAGTCCAGGTCGATGGCCTTGGTCAGGTACTCGCCGCCCTTGGTGAACGACTTGGGGTTGTTCGAGCCGTCGACGGTCAGCAGGTAGCCCGCATAGTAGAGCAGCGCGGGGTCGGCCTTCTCGTAAGCCGGGCTGGACTGCGCCTCGAAAGCCGTCACGTAAGCGTCTGCGGCCTCGACGTAGTTGCCCGAGTCGATGCCGACGTTGCCCACCTGCGAGCAGAAGTCGCTGACCTGCTTCAGACCCTCCTTGACCTTCTCGGCCGTCTTGGGATCGAGTTCATAAGCCTTGTTGTAAGCCTCGATGGCCTTCTTGGGAGCGTCTTTCAGCACCCATTTGCTCTGCTTCCACGTCACGACCTTGTTGTCCTTGACGTAAGCCGTGAAATAGGGATACACCCATGCGTCGTACTCCGTGCCGTTGAGCGTCTCCTTCGTCGTCGACTTGGGTTCGCCGACAGCCAGTTTCAGCATCGTCGGTTCCATGTTGGCGAAGATGCTCTTCGTAGGCTCCACGGCCACCTCGTAGAAAGCCTTGCCGCGGGCGAGCCACGTCGCGGCCTTCGCCGCCTTCTTCTCGTTGGCGATGTCGGCGTCGCTCTTTTCGATCTTGGCGAGAAGGGCTTCCTTGTTCACTTTCTGGGCTTTCACGGCGGGAACTGCCACGAGCAGCGCCGCAAGAGCCGTCAAAATCGTTTTCTTCATGGTAAACTGAAATTTTAAAGTTTTTGTTGTTTCTTTTCTTATTCCTCCGCGGGGGCGGCTCCGGGGGTTTCGCCTCCGGTCTCAACGCCTTCCGCGGGCTGCACTTCCTCCTCTTCCCCGGCAGCCGGCACGGCCATCACCGAAGCAATGGCGTCGCCCTCGCGGAGGTTGATGATACGCACGCCCTGCGTAGCGCGGCCCGCGAGGCGGATCTGGCTGACAGCGGTGCGTATGGTGAGTCCCGAACGGTTGATGATCATCAGGTCGTTGTCGTCGGTAACGGCCTGTATCGAAATTAGTTTGCCTGTCTTTTCCGTAATGTTGATGGTCTTCACGCCCTTTCCGCCGCGGTTGGTGATGCGGTATTCATCCAGATCGGTACGCTTGCCGTAGCCGTTCTCGCTCAATACCAGCACGTCCTGCTTCGAATCGGGTTCCACGCAGATCATGCCGACCACCTCGTCCCCGTCCTCGATCGAGATGCCGCGCACTCCGGCGCCGACACGCCCGATCGGACGCACCATCGATTCGTTGAAACGGATGGCCTTGCCGTCGCGGGCGGCGATCATCACCTCGGCCTCGCCGCTGGTGAGCTTCGCCTCGATGAGCTGGTCGCCCTCGCGGATGACGATGGCATTGACGCCGTTGCTGCGCGGCCGCGAATAGGCCTCCAGTTTGGTCTTCTTGATCGTGCCGTCCTTGGTGCACATGATGATGTAGTTGTTGTTCACGTACTCCGCATCGGCCAGGCTCTTGACGTTGATGTAGCGCGGACCTTGTCGTCCGGCTCGATCTGGATGACGTTCTGGATGGCGCGGCCCTTCGACGAGCGCGCGCCTTCGGGAATCTCGTAGACCTTGAGCCAGAAGCAGCGGCCCTTTTCGGTGAAGAAGAGCATCGTGTTGTGCATCGTGGCCACGTAGATGTGCTCGATGAAGTCCTCGTCGCGCGTCGCACTGCCCTTGGCGCCCACGCCGCCGCGGTTCTGCGTGCGGTATTCGGCCAGCGGCGTGCGTTTGATATAGCCCATGTGCGAAATGGTGATGACCATTTCGTCGTCGGCGTAGAAATCTTCGGGATTGAACTCCTCCGAGGCGTAGACGATCTCCGTGCGGCGTTCGTCGCTGTACTTCTCCTTGATCTCCAGCAGCTCGTCCTTGATGATCTGCATCTGCATGCCGACGTTCGCAAGCACCTCCGTCAGGTGGGCGATCAGCTTCTCCAGTTCGTCGCGCTCGGCGAGCAGCTTGCCCCTTTCGAGTCCCGTCAGGGCGCGCAGGCGCATTTCGATGATGGCCGAAGCCTGGATGTCCGACAACTCGAAACGCTCGATCATCGTCTGTTTGGCGGCGTCGGGCGTCTGCGAGGCGCGGATGATGCGCACGATCTCGTCGATGTTGTCCTGCGCGATCAGCAGACCCAGCACGATGTGCAGCCGCTCCTCGGCCTTTTGCAAATCGAAGCGCGTGCGGCGCACCACCACGTCGTGGCGGTGCTCGATGAAGTATTTGATCAGGTCGCGCATCGGCAGCATCTGCGGCCGGCCGTTGACCAGCGCGATGTTGTTCACGGCGAACGACGTTTGCAGCGGCGTGTTCTTGAACAGCGTGTTCAGCACCACGCTCGCAACGGCGTCGTGCTTCAGGATAATGATGATCCGCAGGCCGTTGCGGTCCGACTCGTCGTTGATGTAGGAGATGCCGTCGATCTTCTTGTCGTTGATCATGTCGGCGATCTTCTTGATCATCTCGGCCTTGTTGACCATGTAGGGAATCTCCGTGACGACGATGCACTCGCGGCCGCTGGGCGTATGCTCGATGTCGGTCTTGGCGCGCATCATCACGCGGCCGCGGCCCGTCAGCATCGCCTCCTTCACTCCCTCGTAGCCGTAGATGATACCGCCCGTGGGGAAGTCGGGCCCCTTGACGTAGTGCAGCAGCTCCTCGCCCGTGATCTCCGGGTTGTCGATATAGGCGCAGCAGGCGTCGACCACCTCCGAAAGGTTGTGCGGAGCCATGTTCGTGGCCATACCGACGGCGATACCACTGGCGCCGTTGACGATCAGCAGCGGGATTTTCGTGGGCAGGACCGTGGGTTCGGGAATCGTGTCGTCGAAGTTCAGCGTCCAGTCGATCGTCTCCTTGTCGATGTCGGCCATCACCTCGTCGGTGATCTTGCGCATACGCGCCTCGGTGTAACGCATCGCCGCAGGCGAGTCGCCGTCCATCGAACCGAAGTTGCCCTGACCGTCAACCAGCGGGTAGCGCATCGACCACTCCTGCGCCATGCGCACCATCGCATCGTAGACCGACATGTCGCCGTGGGGGTGGAACTTACCGAGCACGTCGCCGACGATACGGGCGGACTTACGCGTGGGTTTGTCGGAGTAGAGGTTAAGCTCCGCGCTCATATCGTAGAGGATGCGGCGGTGCACGGGCTTCATGCCGTCGCGCACGTCAGGCAGGGCGCGCGAAACGATGACCGACATCGAGTAGTCGATGTAGGCCGATTTCATCTGCTGCTCGATGTTGACGGGGATGATACGCCCCTCCAAACCGGCATTCTTTTCTTCTTCAGTTAACATATTAATACTTAATTCTGTTATTCTTCGTCTTTCCGTTTCGAAGCAGGCTTTCGCGGCGTCCCGCCGCGTTTACATACTTGGCCCGCTCCGGCGACCGCCAAGGCGGGAGCCTCGTCGCATCGCGACCGGAATTTCGACCGAATTATCTCCAATTCAAATTTTCAACGCTCACAAGCGCCGCAACCGGCCCGTTGATACCCGTCGAAAATTACCGTTCTTTTAACGAACAAAAATACGATTTATTTCCGGTTTGAGCAACTTTAGGGGAATAAATCTGCTTCGTGGGCGCGATATTTTCAGCGGACCACCCCGTTTTTGCCCCTTTTCCGGCGATCTGACGGTCCGAAAAAAATCTCCCGGCAAACTGCCGGGAGAAAGACGGATTGCAGAACGGTCCGCGACAAAGTCGAGCGATCACTCCGCACCTTTGGCCGGGCACGCCTCCGCAAGCGCATTGAGCTTCACATTGACCCAGAGCATAAGCACCAAATACAGGAGTCCGCACGAAAGACAACAGCAGAGGGCCAGCTCCCCGGAGAAATCGCGGGGCACGACCCGATTGCAGAACAACTCACACAACTTAATCCCGACACTCGTTAAAAGCGGCACGGACCATGCCAGCACGAGTTTCAGCCGGATGATACGCCGGTCGACGCCGCAGGCCCGCATTCTGGGGCGGACGATATGTTCCACTACCGGAAAAATAAACGAAAAAGCGACGAACATAACGACTGCAAGGGGAATGATCCACCCCGTAGGCCTCCACTTTCGGTATTCGGATACGGCAAAAACGATAGCAACCGCATAATGCAACACCCCCAAGACCGCAAACCCCGCCAACGTAAAGCCTAATTCATCCATAATAGATTAAATTTAAAGTGTTCAACATACGTCAGGACATCCTAAAACAAATATAAGGTAATATTTTAATAAATAACATGAATTTATGTTAAGATTTATTATCCTTGACGCATTTATTAAAAACACACGTTAAACTCCCCATCCTCCCTGCATTCGGCGACAGCAAACGGCGCGACAATTTGTCATTTACGCGGGATTTCCACCATTGCACCCACGATCTCGACGCCCCGAAAAAAATCTCCCGGCAAACTGCCGGGAGAAAAGGCCGAAAAACACGATGCCGTCCGACATTCGGAAATTACATAAACATAACTTTTTTGGATAAAAAAAGCACTTCAAACCATAGAAATTATCGCCTTTTTTCGCTATATTTGATTCAAATTAAAATTCATATCCATTTAGTTTAATTAAGTAAAACAAAACGGCAACACCCATGAAGAAACTTTTGTGTGTAACTATTGCTCTCTTGTGCACCGCGACCATGCAAGCACAAGACGAAAAAGCAGGTGTGACGAAATTCCTCGGCATTCCGGTTGACGGATACAAACCCGCCATGATTGAAAAGCTGAAAGCCAAAGGGTTCACACCCTCCATAGCGGGCAAAGATGTTTTGGAAGGCGAATTCAATGGAGTTGATGTCCATGTGTACATCGCAACAAACAACAATAAAGTCTGGAGAATTATGTTGGCAGATCAAAATACTTGCGGTGAAACAGATATTAAAATCCGCTTCAACAGACTCTGCCGACAATTCGAAAACAATCCGAGATATACGTCCATGACCGACGAACAAATAATCCCCGACGATGAAGACATTTCCTATGAAATAACAGTCAACGACAAACGCTATGAGGCTGGTTTTTACCAAACTCCAGATTCCATAGCCATATACAACGAATCGAAAAAATCATTACTATCTAAATATACACAGGAACAACTGGACAATCCGACAGAAGAAATATCGCCGGAAAATTCTGAACGGCGGCCAATAATCAGAAAATGTTAAACTATCGCTTTAATAATAAAGTTTGGTTTATGATCGCAGAATACGCTAGGAAATATTACATTTGTATGTATTACGACAACGGTTATAATAAAGCCGACGGCGAAGATTTGTAACAACAGTCTGACCGAAAACACACCGGGCCGCCATGCAATCGCGTACATAGCGGCCCGGTGTTTCATTTCATCAAAAATTACCGAAAATCTATGAATTCATATCCGGCATAGGCATTTTTATCGAACCGCCGGACGTGCCCAGCGAGGGGCGCGACCTCCAGCACGTTCACCAGCACCTGTTCGCCGTCGTAGTCGTACGAAAGCGAGCGGGGGCGCATCGTAGCGGTGTCGACCGTCAGCGTGACATCGCCTGCCGGGGAGTCGTTCCCGGCGGCGGGCGTCAGCCGCACGACGGTGCGGCCGTCGGCTTCGGAGACGAGCGACGGCGTATATTCGCTGCCCAGAAAATCGAAGGCCCGGACCGGATTGTTCAGGATGTTGCGGCTCGCGGTGTCGACCTCCGTAACGGTCACCTCGCGGCGGCGGTTGTCGACCTCGCGGCGCACGGCTCCGTCGGCGAAAACCTCCGCGTCGCCCAGCACGAGGTAATAGCTGTCGCCTTCCACGACATAGCTGCCGCGGGCTTCGTAGTCGCCCGAGACGACCCCGAACTTCACGCCATAGCCGTCCATCGCACGGAATCCCGCCGCAAGGCGTTCCAGTATCTCCGTGGCACGAGGCTGCGCCGCATTGCCTTGCAATATGCCGCAAAACAATACGGCAATGAAACAATGAAAAATGAAAAATTTTCGTCTTCCCATAGTGTCAGCTCCCGCAATTTTCAATTCCTAATTTTTAATTCTTAACCACAGGAACTGGGATTGTTTTAAGCCGAAGACTTAAAACAATCCCAGTTCCTGCAATTTCGCCTCCAGCGAAGGCAAGTCGTGGTAGAGGATGTCGCGCGGTTTGGCTCCCTGCTGGGCCGACGATGCCGGCCCGTTCGAGCTGCATCATGATCCGGCCGGCACGGTTGAAGCCCACCTCGTAGTTGCGCTGAATCATCGAGGTCGAGATCTGGCCGCCCGACACGGCGTCGCGGGCGATCTCGGCAAAGAGCGAGTCGTATTTCACGGGCGCCGAGGACTCCTCGCTGCCCATTTGAGTGTCGTCGCCGTCGGGCGTATAGTCGGGCAGCGCATAAGCCGCCGTGTAACCCTGCTGTTTGGAGATGTATTCGAGATGCGCTCGACCTCGCGGGTCTCGACCAGCGCACACTGGATACGCGTCAGATCGCCGTCCTTCGAGAAAAGCATGTCGCCCCGGCCGATCAGCTGCTCGGCCGCCCGGACTGGTCGATGATCGTGCGCGAGTCGATCATCTGCATCACGCGGAAAGCGATGCGCGCCGGGAAGTTGGCCTTGATGCCGCCCGTGATGACCTTCACGTCGGGACGCTGCGTGGCGATGATCAGGTGGATGCCGATGGCGCGGGCTTTCTGGGCCAGACGCATGACCGGTCCCTCGACCTCGCGGGCCGTCATTATCAGGTCGGCAAACTCGTCGACCACCACCACGATATACGGGAGGTAGCGATGTCCGTTCATCGGATTCAGCCGCCGCGAGGTGAATTTCTCGTTGTACTCGGCGATGTTTCGCGCCCCGGCCTTCTTACACAGTTCCAGACGGTTGTCCATCTCCGTACAGAGCGAGTTGAGCGTATAGACCGCCTTCTTGGGGTCGGTGATGATCGCGTCGTCCTCCGACTCCATCTTGGCCAGGAAATGGCGTTCGATCTTGGCGTAGAGCGAGAACTCGACCATCTTGGGGTCGATCATCACGAACTTCAGCTGCGCGGGGTGTTTGCGGTACAGGAGCGAGGTGATGATGGCGTTCAGCCCCACGGACTTGCCCTGTCCCGTGGCTCCGGCGACCAGCAGGTGCGGCATCTTGGCCAGGTCGAAGACGTAATTTTCGTTCTGGATCGTGCGCCCGATCACCACCGGAAGCTCGGCCTTCGACTCCTGGAAACGCAGCGAACGCACGGCCGAATACATCGAAACCACCTGCTTGTCGCGGTTGGGAACCTCGATGCCGATGGTTCCCTTGCCCGGAATCGGCGCGATGATGCGGATACCCAGTGCCTTGAGGCTCTGCGCAATATCGTTTTCGAGGCCCTGCACCTTCGAGATCTTGATTCCCTGCGCCTGCACGATCTCGTAGAGCGTCACCGTGGGGCCCACCGTGGCCTTGATGCGCTGGATGGGAATGCCGAAGTTCTTGAGCGTATCCTCGATTTTGGTCTTGTTCTCGAAAATCTCCTCGTCCGAGACCTCCGAATCGGAAATGTAGTCCTCCAGCAGCGTCACGGGCGGCTTGCGGTAGTTCACCAGGTCCTTCAGCGGGTCGTAGCTCTCCGTGGGGATCGCCTTCTCGTCGAGAAGTTTCGCCTCGTTGGCCTCGACCGTCACCACGACGCCCTCCGGCTCCGCGGCGGGCGCGTCGTCCAGCACGGTGATCTCGGTAAAGGGCGCATCGGGATCGGACTGTGCGGCCTCTCTCTCCGGAACCTCCTCCGGGGCAGGCTCCGCAGCCACGGCGTCGCGCACCGCAGGGCGTTCCAGCTCGACCAGCCCGCTGCGGCCGATCACCACACGGCCCTCGGGACGCGAAAGGTCCACCTCGATGAACTCCCCGTCCTCCGCGGGAGGGGGCGTCTGCTCCGCGGCAGTCTCCCCGGCGACGGGTTTCCCGTCGGGCGTCAGTTCGAGGAAGGGATTTTCGTCCTCTTCCGGCACGGACTTCCGAGCCGCAACGGGCTCCGACGGACGTTCCACACGGATCGGGGCGGGTTTTTGCGCCGCGGGTTCCGCCGCTTTCGACGGCGCGGGCTGCGGTGCGGCCGCCTTCGGCCCGGGTTTCGGAGCCGGTTCGGGAATATCCTCCGCAGCCCCGTCCTCCCCGGCCGCACGTCCGTGCAGCACGACTTTGTGCTTGAGGATCTCGACGACCTTCCCGCTCTTGTCGACCACCACGTTGCCCGCCTCGTTGACCTTGTTGATGAAGTTGCGGTTGATGAAAACACCCGTCAGTATCCAGCCGCCGACAAGCAGGATCAGCGTTCCGAAAGCCCCGATATGCGTGCGCAGCAGGGCCGAAGAGGCGATGCCGAAAGCGCCGCCCCACCCCGTCGAGCAGCAGAGGCTCCAGCGGTTGGCGAAGGCGAATCCCAGCGTCAGCGACCCCAGGATCATAATCAGAAACAGCGAAAGGATCGAATGGTTGAACAGCAGCGGCCGCTGACGGACGATCCGCACGCCGACCAGCACGATCATCGCGGGGATCAGGATGCCGAAAAGCCCGAACGAATGATCGACCAGCAACATCCCCAGCCGCGCTCCGGCCCAGCCGCAGAGATTTTCCGGTTCGATGCCGAGCGTCACCCGTTCCTCGACCGATTTTTGCAGCCCGCTCTGGTCGGCGGCCCAGCTGAAAAACGAAAAGAACACCGCAGCGGCGGCGAACAGACCGATGAACAGCAACAGCAGTCCGGCGATCCAGCGCGCACTGTCGCTGTTGGAACGCTGAACGGCCTGCCGGCTGTTGGAGGATGTATTTTTAGATGCCATTCCAGAATGTCGCTATTATCGAGCGAAGGTACGAATTTTTTCCGACAATTCCGAAGGCGCCGCAAACTTTTCAATCGCCCGGAGCGATTCCGGCCGGAAGCGTTCCCGCCCGCGAATGAGGGGGAGGGTATGGAGCCGGGAGCGTCTTACAGGTACGCCGCAACCTTCCGTTCGAGACGCAGGCGGTAAAGCTCGTCGGCGAAGGTGCGGAACGTGAGCGCGGGGCGGTTATCCGCCGAAGCGCGCAGGCCGTAGCGGTCCAAAAGCTGCCCGACGCGGCGGGCGACGGCGGGCGACGGGTCGACGATCGCGGCCCGTCCGTCGACGATGCGTTCCATCACGGGCGTCAGAAAGGGATAGTGCGTACACCCCAGCACGATCTGGTCGGCGCCCCGCGCCAGCATCGGCTCCACGGCGGCGCGCACCGCGGCTTCGGCCTCGGGCGTATCCTCCCGGTCCCCCTCGACCAGCTCCACGAAACCCGTGCCCGGGTAGGTCAGGACTTCGATGCCGCTGCCGTACCGGGCGGCCGTGCGGCGGAACAACTCGCCGTCGAGGCTCCGTTCGGTGGCCAGCACCCCCACCACCCCGCTGCGGGTCGCCAGGCAGGCCGGTTTCACGGCCGGCTCCATGCCGACGATGGGCATACCGGCGTATTTTTCGCGCAGGAAGCCGATGGCCGCGGCCGTGGCGGTGTTGCAGGCCACGACGACCATCTTGCAGTCCAGCTCCACGAGCCGCGCCACGGCGGCGTCGGCCAGCGCCTGCACCTCCTCGCGGGGCCGCGAGCCATAGGGGCAGTTGGCGCCGTCGCCGAGGTAGGCGAGCGATTCGCCGGGCAGCGCACGCCGGACCTCGCGCCAGACGGTCAGTCCGCCCAGCCCCGAGTCGTAAATGCCTATGGGTCTGTTGTCAGCCACGGTCGGAGAAAGTTTGCACGATATGTTCGACCAGCTCGTCGTCGGACATCGGGTCGCAGTCGACGACGAGCGAAGCCTGCGCGTAGAACGGTTCGCGGGCCGCCATGTCGCCGCGCATGAAGGCCACCAGCTGTTCGTCGTCGAGACCTTGCAGACGGGGCCGCTTGCGGCGTCCGTAGGGGCTTAACCGCCGGGCGATCTGCTCCGGCGAGCGGCGCAGGTAGACCGTATGCCCGACGGCGTTCATGCACGGCATGTTATCGCGCCACGTGGGCAGCCCGCCCCCCGTGGAGACCACGGCGAAGGAGGCTCCGGCGATCACCTCGTCGAGGACCCGGCGCTCCGCCTCGCGGAAACGCTCCTCGCCCTCGTAACGGAAGACGTCGGCCACGGAGGCGCCTTCGCGCTCCTCGACCAGCGCGTCGGTGTCGATGAAATCGACGCCCAGACGCCGCGCCAGCTTACGTCCGAGGGTGCTCTTGCCGCAGCCCATATATCCGACCAGAAAGAGAGGTTTCATCGCAGGCGGTTCGTTAAAACAGGTTCAGCTGTTCGGGGTCGATCATCTCGCCGGCGTCGCCTTTCGGACGCTCCACCTCGAACTCCACGCCTCCGACGATCGTTCCGGCCGAGGGCTGGCCCGCCGAAGCCTTTCCCGGGGCGGGCTTGGCGCCGAGCGGCTCCTTCAGGGCGGATTTTTCGGAAGCTTTCCCCTCTGCCGCAGCGCGTTGCGCCGCGTCAGCTGAAGCGTCCGTCAGCTGACCGTCGTCAAGCGACTCATCCTCCGAAGGTTCCGGTTCGGGAGGCAGTTCGGGTTCGATCATCCGCAGCCGGTCCACGTCGTAGGTCGTCAGGCGTTTGCCCTTGGCGCGGTGGCTCTTGACGCCCACGAACTCGTCGACGTCGATCACATCCGCGGGCCGCGAGGCGTGCGCCCCCTTGTAGGTGATCTCCAGTTTGGCCCCGGCGCGGTCCGTCACGCAGATGAAATCGGCGTCGGCGTCGAGGAAATCCTGAATCTTGTCCGACATCTCGGCCGTGAAACGCTTCATGTAGTAATACTTCTGGCCGCGGTCGTAGTAACACAGGCTGTAAACCCGGTCGGACTCGTAACGCGCCACGAGGACCGTGTCGTCGGGGAAGTGCTGCATCAGGTCGTAGCCCGTGATGTAGTACTGATTCTTCGAGGTCCAGACGATCAGGCGGTCGTCACCCTTGAACTCGCCGAGCAGCTTGCCGCGCCCGTCGGCGTTCAGCCGGCGGACATCTTCGTCGAACCAGATGTCCTGCCCCCCGAGCGTCGAGGTGCCGCGCTCCTTCAGCACGATCTTGTGGATGCCGTAGCGCGAGAACAGATTGCCCTGGCTCTGGCGCCCCTTGATGGCGAGGGTCGAGAAATCGAGATCGACGATCACCTTCTTCAGGCGCGGACGGGGCTTGAAGTAAACCTTCAGCACCTCGGCCTCACCGTTCGGATTGACAGACATATAGAGTATCTCGCTCTTGGCGGTTCCCTTCGTGATGTCGTACTCCTTGTCGCGCGTGATGCCCTTGATCGCGCAGCGCTTCATCAGGATCGGGCCGTTCTTGCCGTCGCGGTAGAGGACGTTGTAGATCGTCCGCTCGTCGTTGCGCTTGAAGACGCCGATGTAATAGATATTCTTGTCGAAGAAGGCCTTGTCCGCTCACCTTGGTGATAATGTAGCGGCCGTCCTTCGTAAAGACGATCACGTCGTCGATGTCCGAACAGTCGCAGACCAGCTCGGCGTCCTTCATCGACTTGCCGATGCCGAAGAAACCCTCGGCGCGATCGACGTAGAGCTTGGCGTTCGTGACGGCCACCTTCGCCGCCTCGATCGTATCGAACGACCGCAATTCAGTGCGCCGCTCGCGGCCCTTGCCGTACTTGTCGCGGATGCGCTCGTAGTAGGCCACGGCGTATTCGGTGAGGTGGTCCAGGTCGTACTGCGTCGACTTCAGGTCCTCCTCGATCTGGCGGATCTCGTTGTCGGCCTTCTCGCTGTCGTAACGCGAAATACGGATAAATTTCAGCTCGGTGAGCTTCTGCACGTCTTCAAGCGTCACTTCACGTCGCAGCCGCATCTTGAAGGGTTCCAGACCCTTATCCACGGCGGAATAAGCCTCCTCGCGGCTCTTGCACCCCTCGATCAACTGGTAGAGCTTGTTCTCGATGAAGATGCGTTCGAGCGACGCAGCGTGCCACGCCTCGCTCAACTCGCCCAGCCGGATTTTCAGCTCCAGCCCCAGCAGCGACTTGGTGTGCTCGGCCGAGCGGCGCAGGATCTCCGAAACCCCGAGGAAGTGCGGCTTCTCGTCCCAGATGACGCACGAGTTCGGGGCGATCGACACCTCGCAGTCGGTGAAGGCGTAGAGCGCGTCGATGGTCTTGTCCGACGACTCGTCGGGCGAGACCTGAATGACGATTTCGACCTTGTCGGCCGTATTGTCGTCGACCTTTCGGATCTTGATCTTGCCCTTGTCGTTGGCCTTGATGATCGAATCCTTGATCGACTCGGTGGTCGTGGTATAGGGAATCTCGGTGATGGCAAGCGTCCGTTTGTCGATCTTCGAAATCTTCGCCCGCACCTTCACCGTGCCGCCGCGAAGGCCGTCGTTATAGCGGCTCACGTCGGCCATGCCGCCCGTCGGGAAATCGGGGTAAAGCTGGAAATCACGTCCCTGGAGGTGCGCAATGGCGGCGTTGATCAGCTCCACGAAGTTGTGGGGCAGGATCTTCGAAGCCAGTCCCACGGCGATGCCGTCCGCACCCTGCGCCAGCAGCAGCGGGAATTTGACGGGAAGCGTCACCGGCTCCTCCTTGCGGCCGTCGTAGGAGAGCATCCACTCGGTGGTCTTCTTGTTGAAGACCACGTCGAGCGCGAATTTCGACAGCCGCGCCTCGATGTAACGGCCCGCGGCGGCCTCGTCGCCCGTGAGGATGTTGCCCCAGTTGCCCTGACAGTCGATCAGCAGGTCCTTCTGCCCCAGCTGCACCAGCGCGTCCTTGATCGAGGCGTCGCCGTGCGGGTGGTACTGCATGGTCTGGCCCACGATGTTGGCCACCTTGTTGTAGCGCCCGTCGTCGACCACCTTCATGGCGTGCAGAATGCGCCGCTGCACGGGTTTCAGGCCGTCCTCGACGTGCGGCACGGCGCGTTCGAGGATCACGTACGAGGCGTAGTCCAGGAACCAGTTCTTATACATGCCCGTGAGCTTGCGGACGCCGCCCTCCTCCTGCGTCAGGCGGTCGAATTTGCCCGCCTTGGCCGGAGCCTCGGCCACAGGCGTTTCGTCCGTCGCGTCGTCCGCGGTTTCGGGAGTCGAGGCGTCCTCGTTGAGCGCTTCGTCGCGCCCCGTCTTATCGTTCTCTTCCGCCATGAAATCGGAATTTTTAATTTTTAATTCTTAATTTTTAATTAATCGCAAGGTCCTGCTCGACGATGTCCTCCTCGATGCGCAGGTTGTCGATGATGAAGCCCTGACGCTCATACGTATTCTTGCCCATATAAAACTCCAGCAGGTCGTGGATCGGGTCGTCCTTGGTGATGCGGACCTTGTCCAGGCGCATGTTCTCGCCGATGAACTCCTTGAACTCGTCGGGCGAGATCTCGCCCAGACCCTTGAAACGCGTGATCTCGGCGTTCGCGCCGCACCGGGCCACAGCCTTCAGGCGCTCCTCCTCGGAATAGCAGTAGAGCGTCTCCTTCTTGTTGCGCACGCGGAACAGCGGGGTTTGCAGCACGAACAGATGCCCCTGGCGGATCACGTCGGGGAAGAATTGCAGGAAGAAGGTCATCAGCAAGAGCCGGATGTGCATTCCGTCGACATCGGCATCGGTGGCGATGATGACCTTGTTGTAGCGCAGGTTGTCCATATCCTCCTCGATGTTGAGCGCCGCCTGCAACAGGTTGAACTCCTCGTTCTCGTAGACCACCTTCTTCGTCAGGCCGAAGCAGTTGAGCGGCTTGCCGCGCGAAAAAGACCGCCTGCGTGCGCACGTCGCGGCTCGTGGTGATCGAACCTGAGGCCGAGTTGCCCTCCGTGATGAAGATCATCGACTGCTCGGCCAGCTCGTTCCGATCCGTAAGGTGTATCTTGCAGTCGCGCAGCTTCTTGTTGTTGAGCGACACCTTCTTGGCCGTCTCGCGCGCCTTCTTCTGAATGCCCGAAATCGCCTTGCGCTCCTTCTCGTTCTCGACGATCTTCCGCTGGAGAATCTGCGCCGTCTCGGCGTGCTTGTGCAAGTAGTCGTCGAGGTGCTTGGTGAGGAAGTCGGCCACGAAGTTGTTGACCGAGACCCCCGGTTCGACCTCCTTCGAACCGTACTTGGTCTTCATCTGGTTCTCGAAGATCGGGTCGGTGACCTTGATCGAAATGGCCGCGATGATCGACGTGCGGATGTCCGAGGGGTCGTAATCCTTGTGGTAGAACTCCTTGACCGTCTTGGCGACGGCGGCGCGCAGGGCCGTCTGGTGTGTGCCGCCCTGCGTGGTGTGCTGCCCGTTGACGAACGAGTCGTAGCTCTCGCCGTAGCCCGTGCCGTGGGTGATCACCACTTCGATGTCCTCCCCCGTGAGGTGGATGGGCGGGTAGAGCGGGTCCTCGGTCATGTTGTCGTTCACGAGGTCCAGCAGACCGTTTTTCGAAACGTAGCTCTTGCCGTTGAAATTGAGCGTCAGACCCAGGTTCAGGTAGCTGTAATTGCGGATTTTCTGCTCGACGTATTCGAGGTTGTAGGCATATTCGCCGAAAATCTCCTTGTCGACGCGGTACGAGATGAACGTGCCGTTCTTCTCGTTGACGCCGCTCTCCCACCTGTCGCTCACTTCGAGACCCTTGGCGAAGGTCACCGTACGGGCCTCGCCGTCGCGCACCGAACGGGCCGTGAACTCGCTCGGAAAGCATGTTCACGGCCTTGACGCCCACGCCGTTCAGGCCCACGGTCTTCTTGAAGGCGTCGCCTCCGTACTTGCCGCCCGTATTCATCTGCCCGACGGCCGCCGCGAGCGACTTGAGGGGGATGCCGCGGCCGTAGTCGCGCACCGTGACCACGTTGTCGGCCACCGTGATGTCGATCTGCTTGCCCGCGCCCATGATGAACTCGTCGATCGAGTTGTCAACAACCTCCTTGATAAGCACGTAGAGCGCCTCGTCGGGCTGCGAACCGTCGCCCACCTTGCCGACGTACATGCCGGGGCGCAGGCGGATGTGCTCCCGCGGAGAGAGGGTCACGATGGCGTCGTCGCCGTAATTGTTTGCGTTCGAGTTGGTATTATTGAGTAAATCTGCCATAACTTAATTAAGGTGAAAAGGTGAAAGGTGAGAAATTAAAAAATCGGCGGGAAGTTCAACGCAACTTTTTTTGAATTTTTCGTGTTCCAACCTTTATTTGCGACATTTCACTTTTGATCTTTCACTTTTAACTTTTCGTTTCTCACTTCTCCCAGCGCCGTGCACATCCGTTCATGCACCTCCTGCATCAGTTCATGCGTCTCCAGCGCGGCGACCCGTTCGGCCGGAACGGGAGACAGCACGCGGACGGTGATCCGGTTGCCCCAGTTGAATGCCAGGTTCTTTTTGATCAGCGTCTTGGTTCCGTCCAACACCACGGGAAGGATCTCCGCGCCGGCCTCCTTGGCCAGCGTGAAGGCCCCGGCCTTGAATCGGTGGATCTCGCCGTCCTTCGAGCGCGTTCCCTCCGGAAAGATCGCCACCGAAGCCCCGCGCGACAACCCAGCCCGCCGTCGCGGAGCAGCTGCTCCAACGCCTCGGCGGCACGTCCCCGGTCGATGCAGATGTCCGCGACATCTCGTGAACGATGCGCCGCGACTTCTGGGAACGGGACGTCAGCGCCAACACCGCGACCGACAGGACGAGGACGACCGTACAGATCGCTGCCAGCCAGATGGCGGTATACAAAATACTCAACATGCTTGCGTCAATAGTTTTAATTGTCGGTTCCATCCTGCGGCGGACGGTTCGACACAGCGGGTCGGCCGGCGATGCACGCCGCCCGACCTTCCGCTCTAATTTTGCAAAAGTACAAATTTTTCCGCAATTAATTCAATTTTCGGGCGACGAAAACAAAAGAAAAACCAGTAACCCGAAGCGGGTGCGGCCCGGCGGGAGGGACGTACCGCGCCTGCACACCGGAAACGAATCCCCGCCCCGAAACGCATTGCTGCAAGAGCGCTGCACAAGGAGTCCGGCACTTCGCCCGAGAGGGATCGTTTCGCCCCGACGCCCGCTCGATTTCGGGTGCGGACGGATCGGCCCCTCCATTCTGCAATCGACTTATCCACAAGGCATAATCCCGCGAAAAGACGATCCGCCCCGCTTCGGATGCAGTCCGCCGACAGCGGGCGGAACCTCACGAACACCGGCGAAGTGCACACCGCCGCATCGCCTTCGCACTGCGACCGATCCGGCAACGAAGGCTAAAAACACCGGAACTGCCCGCACCCATCCAAACCGAGCGCAATCGCATCATCCCGCCGCCCCACGCATGCCGAACCCGTCGGCGGCCGGTTATGGCGGCCGCCGACGAGCCTCTTTCGCATGGAAAGCCGAGGGGCATCCCTGCCCCGCCGCAATACGCGCCGCCCGCCGCCGTTTCCGGCGCACCTCTTCCGCACTTTTAAATAGGTGACAAAAATATTTTGAAAAATCACTACTTTGCAATACAAACTATATTCGTTTATATATATATTTGCAGCGTAAAATAGCAATCGAAACATACAACCACCGGAAAATGAAACAGTATCTCCTCCGTATGCCGCTGCTCCTGCTCTTCGCCGCCCTCGCCGTCGACGCCTCGGCCGCCCATCAAACCCCGACGACGGGACGGGTCGTCGATCCGGACGGCACGGCCGTCGCCTACGCCACGGTCGTGCTGCTCGACGCCGAAACGCAGTTGGCGGGTACGGCAACCGCGGCAGACGGGTCGTTCTCGCTCAAAGTCCCGGCCGGCCGGTACCGCCTGACGATCCAGTATCTCGGCTACGAAACGCTCACACGCGACGTCGATACGCCGGGCGATCTGGGCGAATTCGTACTGCATCCCGCGTCGGTCGAGATGCAGGAGGTGGTCGTCAAGACCAGTCTCGTCCGCCGCGAAGCCGACCGGTTCGTCATGGAGATCGCAGGCTCGCCCGTCGCGCTCGGCAAGGACGGCACCGAACTGCTCAAACAGGCGCCCGGCGTCTGGCTCACCGACGACAAGATCGCCATCAACGGCGCATCGGGCGTCAAGGTCTACATCAACGACCGCGAAGTGCGCATGTCCACCGAGCAGCTGCTCAACTACCTGCGCGGGCTGAAATCGGAGGAGATCCAGCGCATCGAGGTCATCCCGCAGGCCGGTGCCGACTACGACGCCGACTCGGCGGGAGGCATCATCCGCATCACGCTCCGCCGCCAGCGCGACAACGGGCTCACGGGCGACCTTTCGTTCTCGACGCGCCAGAGCCGGCAGATCGAAGGTACAACCCCTCGGCTCTCGCTCAACGGCCACGCAGGACGCTGGACCTTCAACGTTTCGGGCTGGGCGAGCGTCGTGCCGCTGCATGTCACGAAAACCGCCGAACACACCGAATACCGTGCGGGCGGCGCACTGCTCGACGCCTCCTCCGAAATGCGGGGCCGCGACAACTGCGGCGGCGGACGCGCCGGCGCGATCTTCGACATCTCCGAACGGCACAGCATCGGCGCCGAGGCCGACTTCTACATCGACCGCGACCGCTCGCCCAACCGCTCGTCGACCGACTTCCGCGAAGCGGAGCGGCTGACCCGCAACGAAAGCCTCTACGACGGTTCGAGCGCGTCAATACCTTCTCGGCCACCTTCAACTACATCTGGCGCATCGACACGCTCGGCTCGACGCTCAAAGTCATGGCCGATTACAGCCGCAACAACCGCCGCCACGGCAACGACAGTTTCGTCCGCTCGACCGCCGCCGGCATCGTGCGCGACTCGACCTACGACGACCGCACGCGGGGACTTTACAACGTGGCGGCGCTCAACGCCGCACTCGAAAAGCGGCTCGGCGAGGCGTGGCAGCTGCGCGCCGGCGCGAAGTACACCTACAACGACATGCACAACGAAGCGCTCTACCGCTACCTCCGCCCCGAGGGGTGGGAGACGCTCGACGCGTACAGCTACGTCACCGACTATACCGAGCACATCACGGCCGCCTACGCCGCCGCGACGCTGAAAAAGGGGCATTGGAACGTCGTGGCGGGGCTGCGCGGCGAATATACCCGCACCACGGGTTACGGCAGCGACGTGCGCCAGCGTTATTTCAGCCTCTTTCCCAACGCCAACCTGACCTATGCGTTCGATGCGGCGGGACTGTGGTCGCTCACGGCGCAGTACGCCCGCAACATCTCGCGGCCGGGCTTCTGGGCGCTCAACCCGATGCGAATGCAGATTTCGGACTACACCTACCAGTCGGGCAACCCCGACCTGCTGCCCGCCTACACCGACAACCTCTCGCTCACGGCCGTCTTCGCCGGAAAGTATTCGCTCAGCGCCGGCGCCCAACTCCACCACGACGAGATCGCGCAGGTCTTCGGCAGCGACGCCGCCGACGCATCGATCACCAACCTGCGTTTCGAGAACCTCGACCGCACGGAGCAATATTTCGCCGCGGCGAATATTCCCCTGCAACTCACGAAGTGGTGGACGCTCAACGCCAACCTCACGGGCATCTGCCGCCGCGACCGCATCACCGCCGACGCACCGCTGCGAACGACGTGGGCCGCCTTCGCCAACGCCGCGACGACCTTCACGCTGCCGCGCAAGTTCTTCATCGAAGCCGAATACTACGCCATGAGCCGCTTCCGGCAGGCCAACCTCGACATGAAGAGTTACCACAGCGTGACGCTGAGCCTCAAAAAACGCCTGCTGGACAACCGTCTGACACTCACGGCGCAGGTAGCGAACCTCTTCGACCGTTCGCAGCGGTTCGTGGCCGAGACCGAAACCTTCGTACGCGACCTGCGGGTATCCAACGACTGGCAGCCCCGCCGCTTCGTACTGACGGTCAACTACAACTTCAAGACCGGCAAGTCGTTCAAGGCCCGCAAGGTCGAGAGCGGCGCCGGAGACGAAAAGGGGCGGATGTAAAAGAAGCCGACATCGGAAACCGAAACTGCACGGGAGTTTTTCTGAAAAGCTCCCGTGTGTCGTTTTCCGGCCGATTCCGTTCGCGATCGTCGAAAAATCCCGCCTCGTTCTTAGGTGTTTTTATCCGCCGGCGTGTATATTCATAATGAAAACCTTTCGACACATCGAACCTCAAACTACAAATTTATGAAACAAGAAAAGATCAAAAAGCCCGACTACACGGCAGGAATCCGCCACACGACGGTCGGCAGCGACAGACACGACGTTCGCAGAGAACTTCCGAAACAAGACCGTCCGGACAGCAAAACGCCGGAGCGGTCTTATCGGAAGGCTGTTCGCCTGTTCTGCGACGCTGGCACTGGCACTCGGTGCCTGCACGGACGACGCCCCCGTCGAACAACCGAAAAGCGGAGGCGTTGACCTGACCTGCATCGTCGAATCCGACCTGACGGCGGCTCTCGGATCGTCGACGGACGACAGACACTCGTGGGAAAGCGGCGACAGGATCGGAGTCTACGCCGTATCGTCGGCACCGACGCTCAATGCCGAAGCCTCCGTCACAACGAACGATGGCACAAGCTCGATCGCATTCCACGTCAACCGCGCCGAAACCGGCGACAAGCTCCATGCCTATTTTCCCTACACGAAAGACAATTCGTCCAACGATGCGAAAAACGTGGCGCTGTCGATCGCTGCCGTACAGTCGCAGTCCGAAGCCGGCGCATTCGACATCGCGAACCTGCCAATGGTCTCCTATCCGCAAAGACTCGACGCCGAGGCCCTCTCTGAGATACCCGCCCTGCAAATGCACGTGCTGGGAGGAATTCTGCGCGCAAAGGTCTTCGCAGACGGACAGTACGGAGACGAGAAGGTGCAATCGATCGCTTTCGCCGACGAGAATACGCCGATGGCCGGTGCATTTAAACTGGATCTGACCGGGCTGAGTGACGAGGCGTCGCTGATCGTGACAGGACTCGCCTCCCGCACGGCAAAACCCAGCTCTCCATTCCTTACGCCGTCCCGTCGTCGCAGGAGAGCGCCAAAGACATTTACATGATACTCGCTCCGGGCACCTACGACGGGACCCTCTCCGTAACCACCGAAAAAGCCGTGTACACGCAGCCGTTCCAATGCGAAATGAAACGTAACGCCTGCTACGATGCGAGCATAAACCTTTCGACCGCAGCCAGAGAATCCATCGACGGCTGGAACGGCGAAGGAACCGCCGAAGCCCCCTATCAGGTGGCGACGGCAGAAGACCTGCAACGACTGATCGCTCTTTGCAACAGCGACGGCGGCGAATACGCCGAATTCGCCGACAAACATTACCTCCAAATTGCCGACATCGACATGGCTCAGATCGCGATCCAACCGATCGGACTCAGCGAACAATCGCCGTTCCGGGGCGTTTACGACGGCGGAGGCCACACGATCGGCAATTTCACGCTGACAAACTGCGAATCCGGCGCCTGCGGTCTGTTCGGTTATCTGGACGGAGCGACCGTGAAGGACATCCATCTCGAAGAGTGCGAATACTCGGCTTCCGGACTCCATGCAGGCGGTGTGGCCGGCGTGGCGAAACAAAGCGTGATCCGCGGCTGCACGTTTGAAGGATCGCTCGTCGGAACGGCCGAAACGGAGTTCGACGGATATGCCGTCAGCGACGTCGGCGGTATCATCGGCTACGCGCTCGACTCCGAGATCGCAGGCTGCACGTTGAAAGGCTCTATTCGCGCGCTGGCACAGATCGGCGGCATGGCCGGCTACACGAGCGGGACGAAGATATCGGACTGCACGGTCGACGCCGCGGCCACGATCGATGCCGAAACTCACTTCCTCGGCGGCATCGTCGGCCGCGCCCGTCACAATTCGACGATAGAGAACTGTACGGTGGGCGGCAAAGCGTCGGCCTACAACGGCAATTATGTCGGCGGAATCGCGGGACATCTCACTTCGGGCAAGATCTCCGGCTGCACGATCGCTGCCTCGGCCTCGCTCTCGTCGAAGGGCGATCACACGGGCGGCATCGTCGGGGCGCTGCAAGCCAACGAGGAAAACGCCGACGACGGAAGCAATATGACAGCCGTCGTCGAAGATTGCGAAACCGACATCATGGTATTCGGAGCCGATAACGTCGGCGGCATCGCCGGCTATCAGGGAACCGCCACAGCGGAGCACACATCGATCGTGCGGAACTGCACGTCGCGGGAATCCGTCACGGGATACGGCTACAATACAGGCGGTATATCCGGTTCGATCACCTCCTACGGCGACAGTTTCATCGAGAACTGCCAGGCCTACGGCGACGTCAGCTCCTCATTGCATCAGGTGGGCGGTATCGTGGGCTACATCGTATCGAAAGGCGAAACCGCCGTCGACGGCTGCATCGCCTACGGCAACTGCCGCGGACAGCACAGCGTGGGCGGTATCTGCGGATACGCCAAATGCAACGACGCGGCCTGCATCGTCGACATCGTCAACAGCATCTACGCCGGCCGCGAGGTCGAGGCGACGGGCAACAACGGTTCCAACGGCTATACGCTCGCAACCGGTCTGGTCGGCTGGCTGCAAGTCGGAACGGGCAAAGCCCACATCGTCAACTGCGCATCGCGCGTCCAAACCGTCAAGACCGTAGGCAAGGCAGGCGGTTATCCCTCGGCCAACAACACGCTGTCGGGTATCCTCGGTTTCCAGAACGGCTCGCCGACAGCCGCCGAACTCTACGGACTCTACTCGACCATCGGCCACGACGGCTTCCTGACCGACGGCGAACCCTCGACCTCCATCTACTGCGGCGGCATCTACGCCAAAATCCACAGCGGCAGCTATACGATCACCTCACTCAAACATTGTTATTTCGACCCGAGCACGCAGGCCGGTCCGGGAATTTCGAATCTCACCAAGGCGGACGCAGCGACCGTCAAGGCCTACGGAGAGATGTCGACGCTGCTGGCCGACCTCAATGCCGCTGTCGCCGCTTACGAGGGCACTTGCGGCCGCACACTGAAAAACTGGACGCTCGACGCCGACGGATACCCCGTCATCGAAGGCATGACCACCCTGCTGCCCGTGAGCAAGACCAAGCGCATCAGCGTTATAGGCGACTCGATTTCGACCTTCCGAGGTTTCGTACCGTCGGGTTATTCATGCCACTATCCGACCTCGGACCACGATCTGACCTCCGTGTCGCAAACCTACTGGTACCGGCTGGCCCACGACCTGATGTCCGACGCCCGCATCGAGCGCAACATCTCCTTCTCCGGCACGGCCGTCGCCCGCACTACCGATCCGGCCTACGCTTCCCAGGCATGGTACGGCAACGACTTCTGCGCCCGCTTCATCGCACAGGGCGGCGTGGGGCAGCCCGACATCGTGCTCATCCACGGCGGCACGAACGACTACGCGCACAACGTCGACCCGCTCGCTCCGGGCCTTCCGATCCAAAGCGCCGAGGCACCGTCGGAGGCGGCGCTGGCCGAATTGTTCGCCGCAGCCGACGCGGCCGCGACGCGCGCCGAGATCGAAGCGCTCGACGACACGACCTTCTGCACGGCCTACATCAAACTGCTTCGCTTGCTGAAAGAGCGTTATCCCGACGTCAAGATCGTCTGCATCATCGGCGACTACCTCTCGACGGGCATCGAACGCTCGACGCTCGCCATCGCCCGCCACTACGGCGCCCGCTGCGTCGACCTCTACGCCGTGAACGGCTTCAACGACCAGACCTACATGCCCAAGCACGACTACAACCCCGCCACGGGCAAGGGGTGCCACCCGAGCTCCGAAGCGATGAAGTTCATCGCCGACAAGATCTACGCCGAGCTGGGCAGCTGGCTCGAGGAGTGACGCACCCGACCGTACGAATGCAAGGGGGGCGTCCGATCGCCGGACGGCCCCCCTTTCTGTATCCCGTACCGCAAACGAAAGAGGAGCGCCCGAAAGCGCTCCCCGTATCGTCGGTCGGAGATTACTGCACCCGTTCGAACTGCACGGCGTAACCGCCGCCGGGGGCCATCGGCATCGCAAGACTGTCGGCCGCCGTCACCGTCCGCTCCTCCAAGAGGTAATCCTCACCGTAGCGGTCGGCATTCACGCCGTCGCGGAAGATGCGCGCCTTCCACCGGCCGTCGCCTAGGAAATGGCTCATCGGATGGTCGTTGACGGCACGGAAGGTTTCGCGGGTTGCGTTCATCATGGCTCCCGGTGTGTAGTCCATCGGGCCGACAAGCATGCGCAGGTAGGGAGCAGTCACGTCATAGCGTGGGAAGTTGTGGAGGGAGCGGGCTACCGTTCACTATCGGTTCCCATTTGGCGTTCTCCAAGTCCCTTTACACCTTCAAAGTTTAGGACGTTGGGATAGGTGCGCTGTATACCGTATGGCTTGAGTCCATGCAGGTCTAATACCAGGCGGTGCTCGGCGGCGCAGGCTACAATGCGTTCTACGGACTGTACCAGTGGCTGGTCGTCACGGTCGAAGAAGTCTATCTTGAAGCCCTTGATACCCATCTGTGCATAGTGGCTGAATGCGGCTTCCGTATCTTTGGCAGAATTTCGCCAGCTTGCCCAGAGAATGATGCCGACGCCCTTCTGGTTTCCGTAGGCTACCAGTTCCTTTAAATCGATATCCGGATTCAGGTCTTTCAATAAGGATTCGTTTCCGCTCCAGCCGTCATCGATGATGATATATTCCAGGTTGTTGTCGGCGGCAAAGTCGATGAATGCCTTATAAGTCGGGGTGTTCATGCCGGCTTTGAAATCGACGCCGTAGACGCCCCAGTTGTTCCACCAGTCCCAGCGGCGTAGGCCACAATGCGCCACGGATAGCTGCGCCGGCCGTCGACGCGGGCGATGTAGTCGGCACTCCGCCCACGACGTCCTGAAAGCGTTTGGTCAGCGACGTCTCGGTCGGGCACTCCGCGAAACGGGCCGCAAACCCCTTGGCCTCCTTTTTTGTCGTAGGTAAGGTAGACGCCCGGATAGGCCTCGACGTCCGATTCGGTGTAGAGCACGTAACCCCGCTCTCCCAGATCGACAAGCACCGGCATGAAGGCCACCGTCTGCGTCCGGAACTTGCTCAGCGGCGCGTACTCGTAGGTATTTTTCGAACGACGTCCGCATCGGAATCTCCGTTTTGGAATAGGGAATGTAGGCCGACGGATCGCCCTCGAAATTGAGCTGCGCCGTCTCGTCGACGATCGTCAGCTCGCCGTCGCGCTCCGTATAGAAGCGGTAGCAGACGCCGTCGTCGTAGGCGCGGGCCAGGATGCCGTAATCGCCGCGCAGGCGCAGGTCGAGTTCGTTGTAGGCCGCATCGAAACGGCTCTGGCGGTAGAGCGGCGCGTCGATCGTCTCGGTCACCGCACGCCGCCGTGCCGAGCGCACCCGGGGCGACTCGCCCAGCACCTCGCCCGTCGAGAGCGTCAGCGCCATTTCGGAGGGGCGACCAGCGTCTCCCCGTCGCGGGCGACCGTAAAACTCAGCCGTTCGCCTGCCGTGAGCACGAGGGCCAGACGACCGTCGGGACTCTTCACTTCATAGGTTTTGACCGGTGCGGCCGAAGCGCCGAGAAGCGCCGCCGAGGCCAGTGTCAACAGAAAAAATCGTTTCATATCGAATCAGGGTTAGTAGTTTGTCGTATCAGAAGGCGACTTCGGGCGCCTGCGCAGCGCTGTCGTCCGCCTCGAAATAGGGTTTCTGCCCGAACGAGAGTATTCCCGCCACCAGATTGGCCGGAAAACGGCGGACGGCGACGTTGTAGGCCTGCGTCTTCTCGTTGAAGGCCGTGCGGGCTACGGCGATGCGATTCTCCGTCCCCTCCAACTGCGCCTGCAACTCCTGGAAATTGCTGTTGGCTTTCAGATCGGGATAGTTCTCGGCGACGGCGATCAGACGCCCCAGCGCCGAACGCACGCCCTCCTGCGCCTGCTGGAACGCCGCCAGCCGTTCGGGCGTCAGGTCGTCGGCGTCGACATTCATCGAAGTCGCCTTCGAACGCGCATCGACCACCGCCGCGAGCGTCTGCTGCTCGTGGGCGGCATACCCCTTCACCGTATTGACCAGATTGGGAATCAGATCGGAGCGGCGCTGATACTGCGTCTCGACGTTCGACCACGCACCGTGTACGGCCTCCTCCTTTTCGACCAGGCCGTTGTAGACCGAATACCCCCAGACGGCGAGCACCGCAACGACCGCAAGGACAATCCAAAGACTCTTTTTCATGTTGTTCACTTTCATGCTCCTTTTCTCGCCTCGGCATAGCCCGCACAAGTGCGGCTCGGCGCTCGGCCTAACGAAAAGGTTCGTTTTCGTTGTTAAATACGTTAATTAATACGGACGAACGGACAAGGTTACTAACCTGCCCGCCGCTTTTTTGCTTTTCACCATTTCGAACCGGCACCGCCGCCTCCGAAGCCGCCGCCCCCGAAGCCGCCGCCCCCCGAAGCCGCCGCCCGCATGTCCTCCGCCGAAACCTCCGCCGAAGAGACCCCGGCCTCCGATCCACATTCCGCCGCCGCGGCCGCCGATGTCGCTGCCGTCGGCTTCCCTGCGGCGACGCCGGATCGTCTCGCCGCAACGGCGGCAGACGAGCGTCTGTTCGACCATGCGCCACCCCTCGGCACGCAGCACGATCCGCTCGCCCTGCGACCGCAGCGCGAACCACCGCTTGCAGCGCGGACAGCGCAGCATACGCACGACGGCCACCAGCGGCACGGCGACGCATCCGCCCACGATCAGCGCGATCACCCACCAGGGCGTGTCGTCCTCCTGCGGAACGGCGTCCGGCACGCCCGTTTCGAGTCGTCATGGCGTCGGTGTACATCCCGGCGTAGATGCCCGTATAGTAATCGGCATGGATGGCGTAGGGCGAGAGGTTCATCACCGCAACGACACGGTTGTCAGCCGTCTCGCGGACCAGCGTCATCAGGCAGTCCTCGGCGTTGTTGCGGATCTCGGTCATCGCGCCGCCCCGCTCCCCCGCCGCCAGGGCCGGGTTGTCGTGGCGCAACGCCGTGAGGCGGCGGTAGAACCCGGTGAAAGCATTGGCCTCGTAACGGGGAATCGGATCGCGGTCGAAGAAGGCGAACGAATGGTCGTAGCCGATCTCCTGCCCGGTGTAGATCAGCGGCAGGCCGCGCGGCACGACGAACGTGAAGACCGCCATGATCTCGCGCGCATCGCCCAATCTGGAAAATTCGGAGCCGTTCCACGAATTCTCGTCATGGTTCGACGTGAACGCCAGCCGCATGGCCGAGTCGGGATAGTCGTCGCGGTCGGCGTAGATGTAGTCGCGCAGAGCCGTGACGCGGGTGCGCTGCCGGGCCACG
>VOFG01001013.1_pt1 | contig 74001 bp, 79 predicted proteins | sample 5384171 | NCBI WGS metagenome assembly VOFG01 (sample SAMN12384726, study PRJNA508395) | human gut metagenome | isolation source: healthy gut F | host: Homo sapiens
TAAGCCGTTCAAGCCTGCTACGTAAAATCAAGACACTATTCAACTTGTCTCCGATAGACTTCATCCGACTGATTCGTCTTAAAAAAAGCAGCCGAACTCATTCAGGACGGAAAATACCGGGTAGGAGAAATCTGTTATATGGTAGGATTCAGTTCACACTCCTATTTCAGTAAACTTTTCTTCAAACAGTTCGGCATGACGCCTAAGGATTTCGAGAAGCAAATCTCGAATACCCGCAGCAAAGTCCGGAATTCACAAGAAATAAATATAGAAGATTTAATCCAAGGCAATAAGACAAACTCATAAAAAAAGTGGAATGCGTCAAACGTAGTATTTTATGAAGTACTACTTTTAGTCGGATTATTTTTCATCCTTTACATTTGCATGGTTAACTTAATAGTTACAATGCAGTCGATGGAAAATAATCCGACTTTTTATAAGTAGTCACTAAATAAAATATTCACTGATCTATTATGAGAACAAAAGAACTATTCGGCCTGTTGCTGTGGAGCACGTTCGGCTCATTGCAAGCCTTCGCACAAGTAAGCTATCTGCATAGCGATACTCAGAATGCTGCCTGGACCGTAATGCCCGAAGAAGAAGTAGGAAAAGACATCGGGCCACTTATTCAAAACGGCTATCAACATCCTAAAGCCGTCAAAGCCATCGTGCCGGGCACGGTTTTTACGTCATACGTGACAGCCGGACTGGAAAAAGACCCTAATTTCGGAGACAACATACAGAAAGTCGACCGAAAGAAATACGACCGCAGCTTTTGGTATCGTACGGAATTTAAGATTCCGGCCGATTTCGACAAAGAAATCATCTGGTTAAACTTCGACGGAATTAACCGCAAAGGTCAAATTTACCTGAATGGTAACCACTTAGGAGATTTGGACGGTTTCATGCACCGCGGACATTTCAACGTAACCCAATTAGTAGACCGCAACGGTTCCAACACATTGGCCGTACTGGTCGATATTCCCCGCACTCCTTTGGCCAATCAGGGAAGCCCCAATTACCTTTCCAGCGGCGGATGGGACTGGATGCCCTACGTTCCGGGGCTTAATTCCGGCATCACCGACAAGGTTTGGTTGGAAAATACGGGAAAAAGCACGATTACCGACCCTTGGATGAGGTCGAAACTCGTCTCCCGTTCTCTCGCAGAACACCCTTCAAACCGAAATCACCAATAATGGCGACTCCCAAAGCAAAACTATGGTAAAAGGTACCATCACTCCGGGTAACATTACTTTCAGTCAGGAAGTAGATTTGCAAGCCGGAGAGACCAAAACCGTCAAATTCGACAAGCGCTACTTTCCCCAAATGGTCGTGAACAACCCTAAACTTTGGTGGCCTAACGGGTACGGCGAGCCTCATCTCTACACTTGCCGTCTGGAGGTGGTCCACGAAGGCAAGACTTCGAAACCGAAGAATTCCGTTTCGGCATACGCCAATATTCATACGATAAAAAGGATGGCGTATTTCATTTATACATCAACGGCGTCCCGGTCTTCGTAAAAGGGTCTGACTGGGGTATGAGCGAATACATGCTACGCAGCAATCCCGAACATATCCGCACCTGGGTCAAGCTGAACAAAGAAATGAACTTCAACATGATGAAACTGGCTCGGCTCGGTCACGGAGAAACAGTTCTACGAAAGCTGTGACGAGCTCGGCATCATGGTGTGGGATGATTTCTGGATCAACTCCAATCTAACCTGCCATACGACCTGAATGTCTTCAACAACAACATGATGGAGAAAATCAAACGTTTCCGCAATCATGCCTGTATTGCTGTTTGGTGTGGCGACAACGAAGGCACGCCCGAACCTCCCCTTACGGGATGGATGGCTGAAAACATACGCACGTTCGACGGTGGCGACCGACATTTCCAACCTTGCTCCAACAATGGCGGCCTAAGTGGAAGCGGCCCATGGGATGCCAAAGACCAACGCTGGTACTTCACAGCTTATCCGGACTGCAAATCGGGTAGCGGCTTCACACGCGGATGGGGCTTCCGCACGGAAATCGGTACGGCAGCAGTCCCTAATTACGAAAGCCTCGTGAAATTCATACCCGAAAAAGATTTATGGCCCATCAACGACATGTGGAACCTCCACTATTTCGGTCAGATGGCTTTCAACGCCGGACCGGAGCGCCATACGGCGGTCATCGAGAACAGCTACGGCGGAGCGAAGGATGCAAAAGAGTTCTGTATGAAGTCACAATGGGTAAGCTATGAAAGCAACAAAGCTCTCTATGAAGGCTGGCTCGACCACATGTGGAACGATGCCACAGGGGTCATGCTTTGGATGAGCGGTGCATCTTATCCCAGCATGGTATGGCAGACTTACGACTACTATTATGACCTGACGGGGAGCGTACTTCGGATGCAAACAAGCTTGTGAGCCGGTGCATATCTACTGGAATCCCGTAACCGAAGAAGTGAAAGTGGCCAACACGACCACAAAAGACTACGACGGACTGACGGCCGAAGCCACCGTGTACAACATGGACGGCAAACCTGTAGCCCGCTACAGCGAAAAGGCCACCATCAATTCTACGTCCAACGCCGTAGCACAATGTTTCAAACTCAAATTCAATACCGACCGTGATATTCTCTCATTGGGATGTCCGGCATACGCCTCTTCGACCAACCAAGGCGAACCGGCTTTTGTAACCGATGGCAAAGACGATACCCGTTGGGCAGCAGTCCGTGCCGACAACGAATGGATTTACGTAGACCTCGGCAGTGAAAAGCCGGTAGGCGGCGTGCGTCTGAACTGGGAAGCCGCATACGGCAAATCCTATAAAATACAAGTTTCCAACGATGCCAAGAGCTGGACGGAAGTCTACAAGACCGAAGAAGGACGTGAAGGTATCAACGAAGTGTTTTTCCCGGAAGAAATCAAAGCCCGTTACGTACGTATGTTGGGCATAGAATTAGGCTGGTGGTTCGGTTACTCCTTGTGGAGCATGGATGTATTGAGCGGCACGAAACCTTCTGAAGGACTGAGCGACGTGCATTTCCTCCGCCTGACCTTAAAGACAAAGACGGAAAGATGATTTCCGAGAACAATTACTGGAGAGGTAACGAACGTACGAATTTCAAGGCGCTCAACCAACTCCCCGGTGTAAAACTGAACGTATCCTCCAAACTGGCACGAAAAGACGGAAAGGCAACGATACAAGCCACGGTCGGACTGCCCAAATCAGCAGACGCAGTAGCTTTCGGTGTACGTGTACAAGCCGTACGCGCTTCCGACGGCGAGCGTTTGCTTCCCACCCTCATGAACGACAACTATTTCACATTGATGCCGGGCGAGAAGAAGGACATCAAATCACCTTCGACGAGTCGCTCTTGCAAAACGATTCGTACAAACTGATTGTTGAACCTTACAACAAAAAACTATAAACATTATCCGGGCGGAAGGAAATCCTGAAAGACTTCCGTCCGGGTATTTAAACTAAAAAAAATGAAAACGTTTCAAAACATTACACGTCGCATCGGCTTCTGTGCCGTGTTGGCCTGCACGGGTTTGCAAACCCCGTTACAGGCTAAAATCACACTACCTGCCTTTTTCACGGACAACATGATTATCCAGCAGCAGACTACCATGACTTTGTTTGGAAAAGCCAAACCGAACAAGAAGGTTAGTATCGAAACAAGTTGGAACAATCAGCATTATGAAACGAAAGCCGACGCACAAGGAAACTGGCAGGTTGCCGTCTCCACTCCGACAGCCGGAGGTCCTTACCGCATCACATTATCCGACGGGAAAAAGACCGTATTGGAAAATGTCATGGCAGGCGAAGTCTGGTTCTGCTCCGGACAGTCCAACATGGAGATGCCGGTAGCGGGATGGGGAAAAATAAAGAACTACGAACAGGAAATCGCTGCTGCCGACTATCCCGGTATCCGGCTGTTTCAGGTGAAGAAACGCACTTCCGTGGCTCCTCTCGATGCTTACCAAGTGGAATCCACCATGGGCGGGTGGAAAGAATGCTCACCGTCCACGGTTCCGGAGTTTTCTGCCGTGGCCTACCTTTATGCCCGTGAACTGCACCAGAAACTGAATGTCCCCGTTGGAGTCATCGACTGTACTTGGGGAGGGACTCCGGCCGAAGCCTGGACTTCTTCCGAATCCCACAAACAAGTCATGGGATATCAAAAGAAAGTCGGAAAGTTGGAAGCATTAGGTTTCGACCGGGACAAAATCATGGCTGAGTACGGAAAAGAACAAGCATCGTGGAAAGCCGAAATCAGCAAAATAGACAAAGGATACCAAAACGGTAAAGCTTGTTGGATCGGGGAAAACGTGGACGACAACGATTGGCAGCAAATGGAGCTTCCGGGTTACTGGGAAGGCAAAGGATTGCTCAATTTCGACGGCGTGGTTTGGTTCCGCAAGCAAATCGAAGTCCCCGCAGACTGGGCCGGAAAGGACTTACAGTTGAACCCGGGCACTATAGACGATGAAGACATTGTGTATTGGAACGGAGAACAAATCGCCAGTGGCGCAGGCTATAACGTACAGCGTCATTACACCGTACCGGCCCGTCTGGTCAAAGCCGGCAGGAACACCTTGGCCATCAAAGTCAGCGACAACGGCGGCGAAGGCGGCATTGCCGGAAAAGCAGAAGACATGAATCTCAAACTTTCCGACCAGGCTTCCCTGTCTTTGGCCGGAAGCTGGAAATACCGTGTAGGATGCTCTTTGGCCGACATGCCACCGGCACCGATATATCCAGAGCACTCATCTTTCCCGTCCGTACTTTTCAACGGGATGGTTCACCCGTGTCTGGAGTATCCCGTCAAAGGTATCATCTGGTACCAGGGATGCAACAACGTGGGACGTGCAGAAGAGTATGAAAGCCTATTCCAGACACTTATCACCGACTGGCGCAAGCAGTTCGGACAACCCGACATGCCATTCTATTTCGTACAGTTGGCCAACTATCTGGACCGCAAGCTTGTACAGGCGGACTCACCCTGGGCTGCCCTCCGTGAGGCGCAATCCAAAAGCACAACATCTGGCTCACACCGGTATGGCCGCCAATATAGACATCGGAGAAGCACACGACATCCACCCGAAGAACAAGCAAGAAGTGGCACGCCGTTTGGCCGTCATCTCACTGGCCGATACCTACGGACAGAAAATACCCGCCCAAGCACCGGTATACGACAACTATACGGTAGAAAACGGCAAGGTACGCATTTCGTTCACCATCCCCGCTATCGGCGAACGCTTCGAACAAAACAAAGACATCAAAGGCTTCATCATTGCCGGGCCCGACCATGTGTTCTACCCCGCCGAAGCCTATACGGACGGCGACGAAGTGGTGGTCTACTCACACTATGTCAAAGTGCCGGTAGCCGTCCGTTACGGATGGGCCGACAATCCGGAGTGTACCCTGCGTACACCGACCAACCTGCCGGTAGCGCCTTTCCGTACCGACAACTGGTAAATCATCATTCAACAATAAACAAATCTTACAGCTTATGAGAATTAAAGCTATTTTATCTTTATGTCTGTTCACGCTGGCCACAGCAGTTTCAGCAGACGAGTTCATCAAAATCAACACGGACCAAGTCGGTTTGGTACTCCGCGCCGCAGACAACGGCAGGCTTTACCAATCCTATTTGGGCAAACGCCTGGCTAACGAAAGCGATTTGCAGCATTTGCCCAAAGGCAACGAGGCTTATCTGACCCACGGCATGGAGGACTATTTTGAACCGGCCATCGAAGTACACCACAATGATGCCAACCCGTCATTGCTGCTCAAATACGTGTCGCACACGTCCAAGAACGTACAGCCGGGAGTGGACGAAACGGTCATCACCTTGCAGGACGACAAATACCCCGTCACCGTGAAGTTGCATTATGTGGCCTATGCCAAAGAAAACATTATCAAAACCTTCACCGAAATCAGCCATCAGGAAAAGAAACCGCTGAAACTGGAACGCTATGCTTCTGCCATGCTGCACTTCAGCCGGCCGGCCTATTATCTGACGGAGTTTTTCAGGAGACTGGATTTATGAGGCCACGATGAGCACCACTCCGCTGAACTTCGGCAAGAAAGTGCTCGACACGAAGTTGGGTGCACGTGCCAACATGTTCACTCCTCCCATGTTCATATTATCTTTGGACAAAGAATCTTCGGAGAACGAAGGCGAAGTGATTTTAGGAACTTTGGGATGGACGGGCAACTTCCGTTTCACATTCGAAGTGGACAACAAGAAAGACCTTCGCGTCATTGCCGGTATCAACCCGTATTTCTCGGAATACTCGTTGCCCAAAGGCGAAACGTTCCGTACTCCGGACTTCTACTTCACTTACAGCGACTGCGGACGCGGACAGGCCAGCCGCAACTTCCACGACTGGGCACGCAAATACCAGCTCAAGGACGGCCAGGAAGACCGCATGACCCTGCTCAACAACTGGGAAGCCACCTACTTCGACTTCAACGAGGACAAGTTGGTAGAACTGATGGGCGATGCCGTAAAATTGGGCGTGGACATGTTCCTGCTCGACGACGGATGGTTCGGAAACAAATACGAACGCCACAGCGACACCCAAGGATTGGGAGACTGGGACGAGACACAGCACAAGCTGCCTCATGGCATCCAGAAACTGGTGGACGAAGCAGCCAAACGCAACATCAAGTTCGGCATTTGGATAGAGCCGGAAATGGTAAGTCCCAAAAGCGAACTTTACGAAAAGCATAAAGATTGGGTGATTCACCTGCCCAACCGCGATGAGTATTATTTCCGCAACCAGATGGTGCTCGACCTGAGCAACCCCGAAGTGCAGGATTTCGTCTTCGGCGTAGTAGACGGGCTGATGACCAAATATCCGGGCATCGCTTATTTCAAGTGGGACTGCAACAGTCCGATTACCAATATCTACTCTCCGTATCTGAAAGACAAGCAGACTCATCTCTATGTGGACTATGTGCGTGGACTGTACAAGGTGCTCGACCGCATCAAGGCCAAATATCCCAACCTGCCCATGATGCTTTGCTCCGGCGGTAGCGGCCGTATCGACTACGAAGCATTGCAGTACTTCACAGAGTTCTGGGCCAGCGACAACACCGACCCCATACAACGCCTGTTCATCCAATACGGTTACTCGTTCTTCTATCCGGCCAAGTCCATGAGCGCCCACGTGACCACATGGAACAAAAAACGCGAGCATCAAATTCCGCACGGACGTGGCCATGATGGGCAAGCTCGGTTTTGATATCAAGCTCAGCGACATGAGCGGCGACGACCTTACCTATTGCCAAGGTGCCGTGAAGAACTACAAACGCTTGCGTCCGGCCATCATGGAAGGCGACCTCTACCGTCTGGTGTCTCCGTACGACGGTACGCGTAGCCATGCGGCCAACCAGTTTGTCAGCAAAGACAAGAACAAAGCCGTAGTCTTCGCATTCGACGTATATCCCGGCGACGGCGAGAAGATTCTGCCCGTACGTCTGGAAGGATTAGATGCCGGCAAACAGTATCGCGTGAAAGAAATCAACCTGATGCCGAACCAAGGCTCATCGCTCGAAGGTAACGACCGTGTATTCTCCGGCGATTACCTGATGAAAGTCGGACTGAACCTCCTCACCGGCAACAAGCTTTACAGCCGCGTGGTGGAAATCACAGCCGAATAAATCTTGAGACAGAAAAATGGAAATCAGAAGTTATATCATAGGGGTAGCCGCTGCGACATGCAGCGCGCTACCTTTGCGCATAGCCTGGCATGGGAAGGAAATGTGTTGGTCTCCACGCCGCACACGTCCCTGCTTCTGCATGCCGGTGAAGGGCAAGACCTGCGCTTCGCCTACTTCGGCGACCGCATCGAAGAGAGCCAGATACACCAGATTCACGATGCATGGGACGGGCTGAACCGCACGGCATACCCGACTTTCGGCCAGCCGCCCCACCAGATTTTTGCTTTGCAGGCCGTACATGCCGACGGGAACTGGACTACCGACCTGACTGTGGACAAGGTGGAAACCTCTACCCTCGACAACGCCAGACTCACGGCCATCACGCTGAAGGACAAGGTTTATCCTTTCCAAGTGAAACTCTACTACAAAGCTTACAACGACATCGACATGATTGAGACGTGGAGCGAGATTTCACACACGGAAAAGAAAACCGTGGTGCTGAAACGTTTCGACTCCGGACATTTTCTGATACGGCGCGGTGACGTATGGATTTCGCATCTCCATGGCTCATGGGCTTCCGAAACGCACGTGACCACCGAACCGCTCACACCGGGCATCAAAATGATAGAAAACGTAGACGGTGCCCGTAACGGCCATCTCGACCACCCCGAAGTCATGTTCTCGCTCGACGGGAAGCCGCACGAGAACGAAGGGCGTGTCATCGGAGCAGCCCTCTGTTGGAGCGGAAACTACTCCATCCGCATGGTGACGGACAATAATTTCGTACACCGTGTCTTTGCCGGCATCGACAGCGAAAGCTCGGAATACAAACTGGCTCCGAAAGAGGTATTCACTACTCGAAACTGGCTCTCACCTATTCCGGAGAGGGTCTGAGCGGTGCCAGCCGCAACTTCCATCGCTGGGCACGCCACGCCGGCATGCTGCACCATGGCGACCAGGTACGTCCCGTGTTGCTCAACAGTTGGGAAGGTGTGTACCTCGATGTCAACGAACCGGCCATGGCCGAGATGATGAAAGACATCGCCGCATTAGGCGGCGAACTGTTCGTCATGGACGACGGATGGTTCGGCGACAAATACCGCCGCGTACAAGACAATTCTTCCTTGGGAGACTGGGTAGTAGACCGGAAGAAACTGCCGAACGGACTTGAGAACCTCATCCAAACGGCTGATCGGAACGGCATCAAATTCGGCATCTGGATAGAGCCGGAAGCCGTAAACAGCAAGAGCGAACTCTTCGAAAAGCATCCCGACTGGGCTTTTGCAAGTCAAAGGACGGCCCTTGCAATACGGACGGGGCGGCACACAATGTTGCTCGACGTATGTAATCCCGAAGTCCAGGATTTCATGTTCGGCATCGTAGACAACTTGCTCGGCAAGCATCCGCAGATTGCCTATATCAAATGGGATGCCAATGTGGAGTTGAAAAACTATGGCTCGACCTATTTGCCCCAAGACAAACAGTCGCACATATACATTGAATACCATCGCGGCTTGAACAAAGTGCTCGAACGCATCCGCGCCAAATATCCCGACGTGCTGATTCAGGCCTGCGGCGGAGGAGGAGGACGTGCCAGTTACGGTGTCCTGCCCTACTTCGACGAGTTTTGGGTGAGCGACAACACGGATGCCCTCCAGCGTATCTACATGCAATGGGGTACCTCGTACTTCTATCCGTCCAACGCCATGGCACAGCATATCAGTGCCTCGCCCAACCACCAGACGGGACGTATCATCCCCATCAAGTTCCGTTGCGACGTGGCCATGAGCGGGCGGTTGGGTATGGAATTGCAACCCAGCAAGATGACGAAAGAAGAATACCAGCAAACGGCACAAGCCATCAAGGACTACAAGTCCGTACGTGACGTCATCCAGTTAGGCAATCTGTACCGTCTGGTATCCCCGTACGACGACAAAGGCATCGCTTCACTGATGTACACCGACGATACGGAGGACAAAGCCGTATTCTTCGCCTACAAGATGAAACATTTCAATAACCAGGTGATACCGCGCGTTTGCCTTCGGGGATTGGATCCGTCTAAAAAACTACCGCGTACGCGAATTGAACGTCAAGACCGGCGGACAACCTTGTTTCCTGAACGGCAAAACGTTCTCCGGTGCCCTACTGATGAACACCGGTATCGAGATGCCGCTCGGCAGCGATTACGCCAGTTGCGTACTGGAACTCACTGCGGAGTAAACATTACATCCTTCCACACAGAAGGCTTTCTAAATCTGGAGTTTGTACTTTTCTCAGGGTACAAACTCCTTTTTTCATGGCACAACAGGAAAGGAAGACGAAAAATAACGCTATATTTGCAAGTACATCAACATAAGGATGCCATGGACTACAAAGAACTAAGGAACCCAAGCCAACCGGCCGACACAGCAGACGGATTTGTCAGCGAAATACGCTCCATCATCGACCAAGCCCGATCTAATGCCGTGCGCAGTGTGGACTTTGCAGAGTCAGAATGTATTGGAACATCGGTAAACGTATCTTCGAAGAAGAACAGCACGGAAAAGAACGTGCCGATTATGGAACCTACCTCATCAGGAATCTGGCCAAACGCCTCGAACCGGAATATGGCAGCGGGTTTTCGGTGCGGCAACTGGAAATGTGCCGCCAGTTCTACCGTACTTATCCAATTGCGAATACAGTGTGTGCGCAATTAAACTGGTCGCAGTATAAACTACTTATTACAATCCCTGACCCTGACAAAAGAGAATACTATCAATTAGAGACCGTTAACAATGCATGGACAAAACGCGAACTGGAACGCCAAATCAATTCCATGCTCTACGAACGCTTGCTATTGAGCAACGACAAGGAAGCCGTGTTGGCCGTAGCACGTAAGGAACGCATTCCGGAATCTCCCATGGAAATCATTAAAGACCCGATGGTCCTGGAGTTCCTCGGATTGGAACGCCAACCTGCATATTACGAAAAAGACCTTGAGAAAGCCATCATAACCCATATAGCAGACTTTCTGTTAGAATTGGGCAAGGGATTCTCTTTCGTAGCAAGACAGAAACGTATCTTAGTGGAAGATGACGAATATTTTGCAGACCTCATTTTCTATAACAGGTTATTACGCTGTTTCGTAATCGTCGAACTGAAAACCGGCAAGCTCACCCACCAAGACCTCGGGCAACTACAGATGTACGTCAACTACTACGACCGCTATGAAAAGACACCGGACGAGAATCCAACTATCGGCATATTGTTATGTACCAGCAAAAACGACACCGCTGTCCGGTTGGCCCTACCTGAAAACAACCAGACCATACTCGCCAGCCAATATCAGCTCTATTTACCCTCTCAGGAACAACTTATCCGTGAAGTGAACGAAGCCAAGCAACATGTATATTCGGCATCGCAAAGGAAATAAAGCATTAAATATTGTAACACTATCGTAACACGTATGACATCTTGAGTTCATATCGAATACCTACCTTTGTCGCCAAATCAGCACATCATGAAACAAATATCTATTTTAGCCTTGAGCATACTGCTTGCTCTTCCTGCCGCAGCCGACGAGGGGAAAGAAGGAAAACCCAAAACGGATTACCGACCGGTCGTCCACGGTACGCTACGTGGCAAATACGAGTACCAACCGGAAGAAAAGGCCGGACGCTTTCAAGTGCGCACCGCCCGGGTCAGCATCGAAGGAAAAGTCGCACCTGTGGTGGCCTATAAAGCCGAAATCGACTTGTCCGACGAAGGCAAAATCAAAAAAATGCTGGATGCCTACACCCGGCTTAGCCCGCTGAAAGGCTTCGATTTCACCATCGGACAGATGCGTCCGTTCACTATCGATGCCCACCGTTCCCCTCACCAGCAATACTTTGCCAACCGTTCATTCATAGCCAAGCAAGTGGGCAACGTGCGCGACGTGGGAGCCACGCTGGGCTACAAGATAGGAGGTCCGCTGCCCCTCACCCTGCAAGCGGGAATGTTCAACGGTTCGGGCCTGACCGACCAGAAAGATTTCTGGACCAATAACATCAACTATTCCGCCAAAGCACAATGGCAACTGCCCAAAGGCTTTTCCGTCACGCTGAGCGCACAGAAAATCAGACCGGAACACATTTCGGTCAACATGTACGACGGCGGCATTACTTACCAGGCCGGAAGATGGATGATAGAAGCGGAATACTTGTATAAACACTACACCAAAGATGCCTTTCAGGACGTGAACGCCTTCGACGGATTCATTTGCTATGACCTGCCACTGAAAAAAAGTATTCAGCAAAATCTCATTCCTCGGACGCTTCGATTACATGGGCGACCATAGCGACGGTACGGCCAACGAGAACGGACACTCACACTGACCGATGCCGAACGCAAACGTATCACCGGCGGCATCACCCTGAGCATCGCCAAACCGTTCATTTCGGACATCCGTATCAATTATGAGAAATATTTCTACAACGAGGGTGCCACCCCCAAGGTTTCCGAGCAGGACAAATTCGTCATCGAGTTCATGACTCGTTTTTAGCTGTTTATCAACAGCTTATAAATCATAAATCGTTTGGCGCAGAATGAAAGATCATTCTGCGCCAAACGATTTATCAATCTCAGGAGATTGATTTTCCGTTCTCAGCCAATCGTTTTTTCGAGTTCCTTACCTCTTGAAACGTACCTCATAAAGGTCACGCCGGCGGTCTTTCAAATTCCTTACACCACCGTAAGTATGCAGCTCGCTCAGAAGGTCCAAATCGACATCGGACACAAGAATCATTTCCGTGTTCGGCGTGGCCTCCGCCCGGCGTCCGTCGGTGGGGAAAGCAAAATCGCACGGAGTAAACACCCCGGATTGCGCATACTGTATATCCATGTTGTGCACGCGCGGAAGGTTGCCTACGCTACCAGCTATCACCACAAAGCATTCGTTCTCGATGGCACGGGCCTGGGCGCAAACCCGTACACGCGAGTAAGCGTTCTGCGTATCCGTCAGATAAGGTACGAAGAGGATTTGCATCCCTTGGTCAGCCATAATGCGCGACAGTTCGGGGAACTCCACATCGTAACAGATCAACACGCCGATTTTGGCACAATCCGTATCGAACGTCTTCAGCATACTGCCCCCGGACAGTCCCCCAGCTCTTGGTCTCGTCGGGCGTGACATGTATCTTTTCTCATACGTCTCATAACTGCCATCGCGACGGCACAGGAAGCCTACGTTATAGAGGTTGCCGTCGCGCTGCAAAGGCATACCCCGGTGATGATATTGATGTTGTAGCTGATGGCCAACTGTAAGAAACGGTCGCGTATCTCATCGGTGTAACCGGCCAGTCCGCGAATGGCCTGCGACTCGCTCAGGTTGTTGAACTCCGCCATCAACGGCGCATTGAAATATTCGGGGAAAAAGGATGAAATCGCTTTTATAACCGGAAACAGCGTCTCACGAAGAACTCTATCTGTTCGAACAAGTCGTCGATAGTGCGATAGCCACGCATCTGCCATTGCACCAGTCCGACCCTGACCGTGGTTTTGGCCGGAAGCGTCTCTGAGGTTTCGGGCTGATAATAGATATTGTCCCACTGGAGCAGGCAAGCGTAATGTTTGGACTCCTCGTCGTTGGGCAAGTAGTTGGTCATGACCTTACGCACGTGGAAGTCGTTGGAAAGCTGGAAGGTCAGCACGGGGTCGTATATCTCACGTTTGCGCACCTGTTCGATATACTCCTTCGGCCTCATCTTGTCGGCGTATTTATGATAGTTCGGAATACGGCCGCCGAACATGATGGCCTTCAGGTTCAGCTTTGCACAGCTCCTTGCGATACTCATACATACGGCGTGCCAAGCGCAGGCCGCGGTAGTCGGGATGGATGAACACCTCGATGCCGTAGAGGATATTCCCCTTGGGATTATGCGTGCTGAACGTCTCATTTCCCGTAACCTTAGCGTATGTATGGTCTCCCTTCACCAAATCATAATCCACGATAATGGAAAGGGCACAACCGATAATCTTGTCATCGGCTACCGTCACCACCTGCCCTTCGGGGAAGATGCGTAACAACGTCTCTATCTGTTCATGGGTCCAAAACACATCGCTGCCGTCCGAATATACACGACGGAACGACTGGGCCAACTGTCCGTAGTCTTCTATCTGGAGCGGACGTACCTGAATTTTTGTGATACTTTGATTTTCCATTTGTTCGTCATATTTCACGCCCGCAAAGTTACAGCTTATTTCAAGGCCTTGTTCTCCATCCGACGGAAAAGTAAGCCGTTCCTTCATTTTTTATGCGTCCGAAAGCCTGTCACGGAAGAAAACAGCTCTCTTTTTTCGGAAAAAATAGCGAACTTTGCAGTCTATGTTTACCGTCATATTCATTTTATGGGGCAGCGCTACGGTGGGATACCTCCTGCGCCGCCACCCAATACCCGGCCTCGAACGGCTGATGACCTATACCGTATGGGGATTGCTCTTCCTGATGGGCGTGGAAGTCGGAGGAAATCCGACACTGATGCAGGCCTTGGACCGCTTGGGATGGGAAGCCCTTATCCTCACGTTGTGCACAGCCTTAGGGTGTGCCTTGGCAGCGGCAGCATTATGGAGCGGAAGTAGGAGAACGATACTGGCCACCCAAACTCCTACAGGGGAAAAGGATGCCGAAAAAGGGGGCTTTCGCACAAGCACCGTCTCGTGGCATTATGGCATCAACTGGCCGGAAGCTTCACCATCGTGGCGTTTTTCGCGCTCGGATGTGCCTTAGGCGTTTCTCACTGGCTACCTCCCTCCCCGCTGAAGCCGGATTCTACGCCTTGTGTCTCTTACTCATCTGCGTCGGGCTTACCGTCGGGCAAAGCAACGAGATACGCCAAAGCTTGCGCCGCATAGACAAACGTCTGATGTGGCTACCGGTTCTGACGATAGTCGGGACATGGGCCGGAGCCGTAGCGACAGCCTGCCTGCTGCAAGGGCGTAGCTTTACCGACTGGCTGGCCATCAGTTCCGGATTCGGTTACTATTCCTTGTCGAGTATCCTCATCACGGAGGCACGCAATGCGGAAATGGGTACCGTTGCCCTTATCTATAATATCCTGAGGGAACTCATGGCCTTGCTCTGTGCTCCGCTGTTCCGGCAGTTTTTCGGTCCGTTGGCTCCCATCAGCGTAGGAGGAGCCACAACGGGGGACACCACTCTTCCGATAATATCCCGCACGTGCGGACAGACCTTCATCCCCCTTTCCATTTATCGTGGTCTGACGATCGACTTCACCGTTCCGTTCCTCGTCCCGTTCTTCTGTTCATTATAGCCCACAAAAACCGGAGGCATATTTCTCAAATGGAAATATGCCTCCGGTTTTTATATGAAATCCGCCAAGCGGGTTATTTCATCACTTTCACGGTCTGGGTATCCTTACCCACAAACTGCAACAGATAAACTCCGTCTGTCAAAGCCGCTGCCGAAATTTCTTCCTTACCGTTCCCGGAAAGAACATGACTATCCACTTGCTGACCGGACAAGGTGTACACTTTCACTTGCACGTAGTCCGTAGGATAAGTTACCGTAAACTTACCGTTCGCATAAGAAGCATTGACTTTTCCGGCCGCATTAATCTCACTGATGCTCAAAGCGTCATCGGCTGCGTCACGGTCACCTTGGTAAACCACAATATCACGAGAGAAACCGCGGTCGTCCTTCAAGGTCAGAGTAGCTCTGCGCCCTTCGAGCAACCAGTCCTTGCTCGTGGCTTTCAGACTCATGCTGAAATAGTTCTTGCGGTTAGCATCCGTCCCGGCTTGCACCGGTTGGGTTACGGTAAGCCAGTCACCGTCTGTAGACTCGGAAATTGAAGCGGAAATGGTTGTTCCGGAAGAAGCCGTTCCAAACCAGTCCATCAACAAGTAATTATGGGTCTCACCGTCGATATTGAGTTCCAATTCATCTTGCTGAACGATTGTGGCAGTGGCATCATCTTCGCTCATAATAATATAAGGTGTAGCCACAAACATGTGAATGTCCAAGGACGTGTTGTAGGTAAACTCATATTCTTTTCCTTCGGTGTCCGTAGCGATAAAAACATACTGGCAGAGCTTTCCGGCAAATTCACCGGTAGTCGGCACATAATAAGCAGTGTTTTTGTCGGGATTCGTGAGTTCCGCACGATTCAACTGATGCATCAAAGCCCACTTTGTCCCGTCTTGCGGACCGGTAATCATCACATAAAACTCATTCTTCACCAAAGTTGTCGGAGTCTCAGTATTGACATTGATATCCCACAGTCTTAACGAAGAAGTAGACTGATTCAACTCCGGCTTAGCCTGAAAGCTTCGAAGCTTTTTATCTTCTTCGCCCACAACTTCGACCCAGTCGATTTGGAATGTCTTATTCGACAAATCGACCGAAGCCGGTGTCATGACATAAAAGTGTGTACCCCACAACATGATTCCCCTTGGTCGGCGCGTCGAACCACTCGACATAGGAAGACTTATACATATTGTCCGCACCGAACAGTACGTTATTCCAAGGATCCGTAGAACTCATTGTCGTATAATAAGTATCCACAAACGGTGTGGCATCGGCATCTACATTGTAGACATAAGCCATCAGAGATGCAGCCACCATTCTGGGTACCTTTTTATGGGTCGTGGCGTCGATATGAGCTCCCAACTGATAGGTTGAATCCGCAGAACCAAGTGTGGCAGTCAGCACCGGCGTATCGAAATAAAAACCGTTGTTCGGGAAGTAAGGACGCATGCTTAAAGAATCCTCCGTATAAGTAGAGCCTCCGAAAGCCCATGAGAATTCGTCGCACAAAGGCGTCGTATTGTGGAACGTCAGTGGACGGTCGATGTAAGCCAACACACCGCCTTCGGCATAGACTGCCTGTCCGTTGCCGTCTTTGTCCTAAAAGCAATACCGGATACCAAGTTATACACACCTTTATTTACGGCATAGCTCGTGCCGGGTTTCTGATTGTTCGTACCGGAAATACGGGCATTCTTCTGAAAGCGTTGTGAGGACGTAGCATTCATGTGGTTCACATTGACTACTTTTCCTGCCTTCGCTTTGAACGTAGGTAGATTACGGGGATGCCACCTGAAGGGGTGAAATTTCTGATTCGGCCTGCATCCGAGTTGATAAAGGAGCTACTTGTTGCAATGACTGAGCCTGTACCGACAATGCTACACAAGCGCAAGCCACAGCCCAACTTCCTTTGAATATTTTATTCATATACATATTGATAATGATTTTTAGCATTTTACTTGATAATGAATTTGCCGTTCATCTTAGCCTTGCCCTCAACCTGATAAACATACAAACCGGCAGAAAGTTCGTCCAATGCCAAAGTTCCTTCCTGACCGGCCAAAGCAAAGCTCATTACCTTCGCACCGTTTGTTGTATAAACAGAAAGCGTATGGACTGTATGGTCGGCAAAAGCGTAACTCAAAACATTACCTTGTACAGAAATACTTTCAGACTTACCCATTGTCTGTTGAACAGACAATGCCGGATCGTTAGTCATGACCAAAGTGAAACTAACCTTATTGGCTTCCTGTCCTTCATACCATGCGGAAACCACAACGTGGGTGGTAGCAATAGCACCAGCCTGCAAAGCACCCGCATTCCAATGAATCTGCATATCTACAACCTCATTCGCTGTCCATTCGCCATTCTTCTGAGCGACATACCCCTTATCGGCATCCGTTGTAACACAAGTCCAATCAATGGCGCAAAGTTCAACGGAAACTTCATCTAAAGACTGAATACTTACATAAACGTTAGCAGCAACATCGCTTGACAGATCAATCTCCGGTTCGAACTTAGTGACTCCAAAACCCGCAAAAATCTCATTAATATCCCGTGAATAGAATGTCGAACCGTTTTCGATGGCAACCCCATCATGTGAAAAGTCAACGTTTGAGCCATTCCTGCCATTGCGCAGAAAACAGCCACCAAAGAAGTAAAGAGTTTTTTCATACTTTTATTCCTAATTAAATTAATATTATTTTCTTATTTTAGTTCACATTCAGCCGCTTGCATTACACCTTCGGCATCATTATAAACAAAAGCCACCACGGAAAGATTCTCTTTCACCCAGTTGGACTTCACCCTTATACCTCGTTCCAGCGTCTGATGAACATTCTCTTGCAAGGCGACATCTTCACCCCACGTCCCGTTTACACAAGCGCGGAACACATGATTATGCACATAATTCACATCCAGGTTCGGCCCGTTTTGCTGCAAAGCCGTAATGTTACTTTCCGTAATCCAAAGCTGCAACTTACCGTACACCATGGCAGAAGGATTCAACTCCACGGTAATGGCAATACTGTCTTTACCGGGAACCGTATCAGCCGAAAGCTCAATGGCCACCTTAGTATCTTTAGCCAAAGCCTCGCGCACTGCCGTTCCCCATTTATCATAATTGCAAAGCCCTCCGCTACGATTGATAATCCCGGTTGGCAAATCGGAAGCTCCCCCATTTAGCTGCATAGATGTTTCCTTCCGGTTGCATCAAACCTACGATAGTGGGATATTGCCCCTCCATAATACCGAACACGTCCGTAGCGTGCACACTTACAGCAATCAAAGAGTTGCCGTATTGCGCCTTCAGGCTGTTGATCGTGGCATGTGCTGTGGGACAATTTGAACAAAATTGCCCCGTAAAATCTTCCAAAAGGACATTTCGCTTGGTTTCTACCTGAGGCAAAGAAATATAACGCTCTCCTTCGGACACCTCATCGCAGGCTGTAAACAAGGCGGCAAAGCCTAAAAGGCTGTATACAATATACTTTTCTTCATGTCTCTTGCTTAAAAATTATAATTGTAAGATACCTGGAAACCACGACTTGCCGGCACATAACGGCAAACCCCACCCGAACAGTTGTAGCCCGCCCGCGTACGCCCGTAACCGGCCATCAAACGGTGTGCTTTGTAATTGAATGTCACAGACCCCATATAATAATGAAGGTTCGTTGCTCCATTGTTCCACATGTCGCTCACCGTAAACATGAAGTAAGGCAGAACGGAAAGTTCCAGCAGTCCGTAGGTCCAGTCGCCTTCATCTTGCTTGGTAGCCAGATACTGAGCCTCGGCACGCAAAGTCAGCTTTTGTTAAACTGGTATTTACCTTCGGCCACAGCAATATTAGACTTAATCGTACCGCCGTGTCCTTCTACCACATCTTTATTGTAACGCTGGTTCATGTACATCAAGTTCAATTTAAAAGCTTTGGTCAGTTTCTTTTCCATCTGCAAATTGATGTCTTGATAGTAAGTTTCTCCACCCACTTTGAAGAATTTGGATTTATAACCGTCCGTTCCGTAAGTGGAGCCATTGAATTCTCAACCGGGTCTTTGTCCAACGAACGAATATGACTGACATTCAATTTCAATTTAGTTCCATATTTACCGCCTAACGCCGTATTACGCTTGAAACTGTAACCGAATTCACCCTGAAAGCCCATTCCCCTTTCGCCGCTTGCGTGGCGTAGGGATAAAGAGCTGCCAAAGCATAGGTATGTTGATAGGCAAAGGCCGGCATATTGTTGATAAACACCGAGGTTCCGACCATGGAACGCTGACTGCGGTAAGACATATCCTCACTGCGCTTCACTTGCACCAAGGCACTGGCTCCTCGTTTGGAATAAGAAGCCGAAAGCATCAGGGCATTACCACGGTGGTAAATATATCCGTTATCGAAAGAAGGATCCTGGCTTTTCCAGGCATACTCGGCCAACACACTATAGTTTCCTTTTGGAAGCGCGAACGTACATCGAAAGCACCGACAGTCGTAGGCAAATCCAAGCGATAATTAGTACCGGACACAATGATATCCTCATCTCCTTCCTGTTTGAGGACTCCAGACGCCCCTACCATCCACGTAATACCTTTATCACGCATCTTGCTACTGTATTGCTCCAGATTCATTTCCAAATCGGCACCGCCGACCCAAGCGCCATGTTTCCAATCCCAATACCGACGCTGCAAACCACCGAGAACCTTAAACTGTACTCCCTTCCACGCCGTCACGTTCAACCTCGCTCCACGAAGGAATTGTCGATACCCAAACTGCGTTCCTCGTAAGTACGGAATATGAAACCGCTTCCGAACTGGTCGTAAAAATCACCGACGGTCACATCAAAACCGAAATCACTTATTCCCTTTAAATAAAGATGAGGTACTCCCCAACCTTTGAAGTCGGCTTCAAAACCGGGCAAGGGGTATTCCGTAAACTCCAAACGGGCACCTGCCTCTACGTTTTTGCTCATCAAACCTAAATCTACATAAGTGTTGGTTAACGCCCAATCGTCATAGCTGCCTGTACCAATCTTTTCATCCTCCTCGGGAATCAGCACATCGCTCTGTATGCTCCCGTGCAAAACGACTTTTTCTTTCATGCTCCTGCGCATGTGAAGTAAAGGCCAACAGCCCTGCGCAGAACAAGGCTATCGGCTTTCCATATCCTTTCATTTATACCTTATATATTATAGGTGAAAATCACTTCTCTCCAATCAATTCACGTACCTTTTCAATTAAATGACTCTCGGCTCCGTCGGTGTAACCGCTACGTGATTCAGCTATTTTGCCCTTGCCGTCTATAATAAACACATGGGGAATCATCTGCACACCCATTGCCCGGCGAAACTCACTGTTAGGATCCAACAAAACTTCATATTCCCAGCCTTCTCCATCGACCATCGGCTTCACTTTGTTGATATTCTGTGCCTGGTCGATCGAAACGGCTATCACTTTCATTCCCGTCTCCTCCTGCCAATCGGCATATTGCTCATGAATAGCTTTCAACTCACGGTTACACGGCTTACACCACGTTGCAAAGAAACTGATAACGAAAGGCTTTCCATCATTACTTAATTCTGCAGTATTTACAGTTTTTCCCTCCAAATCTTTCAACTGTACGGAGGGTAACTGTGCATAAGCCCCAGGCTAACCAAACACAGTGCAACGGCACTCATGAGTTTACTTAATTTCATCATATCCTTATAGTTTTTTGCAAAAGTACGTTTTTTCTATAATATAGCCATCTTTTGCAAGAAAAATATTCTTTTTATACTAAAAAACGGAATATTTATTGTACTTTTGCGCGTCATTAGTACAAGTTTATTAAAAAAATCAAATTATAGTCTATCTAAAATTAGTGTTTATGAAAAAAAATCTTGTTTGGTGTTCCTCTTTCTATTGGGAATACTATGGAATGTACAAGTCCACGCTGACGGTGTGAGCCAACCTACGTTCCATACCTTCAAGTTCACAGACCAAGCTACACTCCAAAAACATGTCCGACAATGGGAAATGGGCTGTAGCTTTCGGTACGAACGGTAACAGTGTGGAAGATTTTCCGAAGCTCATAGACTTGGCTACGGACAAGGCTACCGAACTTTGAGCGAAAGCGGAACCGCATTAGGCAACGGCGCCTACGATGTCAATAACGAGGGAACTCTCGTAGTAGGACGATATGAAGGCAATCCGGCCGTTTGGACCAAAACCAATAACAAATGGACAGTACTTCCTGTTCCTACGGGATGGGACGGTGGTTTAGTTAACGCCATTACTCCCCGACGGAAAGTGGGCCATAGGTAGGGCCACCAAAGGTCAGTATGACGAAACTCCCGTACTGTGGGATATGAGTAAAGGCGGTATAATCACAGAAACGCCTAATATCCCGGTAAAAGACATGACCGGACTAGACCAGCACCAAAGCCGCTTTGTAGGCATTTCCGCTGACGGACGTTATATCGTAGGTTGCCTGTCTTTCAGCTATATCCAGCCTATCGCTTGTTGTTATTACGTCTATGATCGGGATAAGCAAACATATAAATTCATCGGATTCGATGTAGATGAGAATTACAAATGGACTCCGTTGGCTCAGAATCTGGCCTTTATCGATGACGCACGTATCAGCAACAACGGAAAGTATATAACGGGTACTGCTTATATGGTAAAAGAAGGAAATGCCGAATACAAAACTCCTTTTCTTTATGACGTCGAAGCCGGTTCTTTCTCTATCTACGACCAGAATCAGGATCAAGGTCTCATCGGACTATGTTGTGATAACGAGGGTCACGTATTCGGTGCTTCACCTTCAGACAGTCCGGCACGTGAATGGAGCATACGCGTAGGCCAATACTGGTACAGCCTTACCCAAATTCTGAAACAGCATTACAATATAGACTTCAATACAGCTTCGGGGTTTGAAAATAGCGGCACTCCGATTGCCCCTCAATGTAGAAGGTACTAAAATCGCCGTTTTCGTCTATAAAGGTGAAAGTTATATACTGGAGATGCCTCAGTCGCTCGTTGAACTGACCAATGAAATTGATTTATTGGCCAACTATTCCGTCAGCCCGGAGGAAGGTTCACAATTCTCTGCCCTGAAATCACTAAGCCTCACTTTGACCGCGACATTGAAGTGACGGGAAAGAGCAGTGCCGTAATCTTAAAAAGACGAAAACGGGAACAAAGTAACAAGTTCAGTAACGTTCAAACGTAACGCCAATAATAGCAAAATCGTCGATATTAGTTTCCGTGGCGCAAACCTTGAAGACGGTAAAAAATATACTGTTTCCGTCCCGGCTGGTTCCATCGTTATTAATGGTGATGCCGAGAAGGCCTGCAAGGAAATTAACATTAGCTACACCGGACGGGCCAATAAGCCGGTCACACCTACCAGCATTGCACCCGTTGACAACTCAACCCTATCATTGTTGAACTTCTCTACGAACCCTATCATCATTAATTTTGATGCAGGAATCGCCTTGACCGACACGGCTTACGCCGCAGTTTACCGCAATAACGAAACAGAGCCGATGTGCGAACTGAAAATGGCTGTGTCCTCTCTCGACAGTAAACAATTAGGCGTGTACCCGTCTGCCGGACAATATTTGTATAAGGGTAATGAGTATTACGTAAAAATCAAGGCAGGATCAGTCACGGACGTTTTAGGTAGCAATCCGAACGAAGCCATCAACCTGCACTACACGGGTAACTATGAACGTGAAATCAACTACGACGATGTAACATTGTTCAAAGACGATTTTAACAACGGTTTGGGCCAATTCCTCTTCTATGAAGGAGATAAACGCGAACCGGTGGAAAGCATGGCCCAATGGGGATTCACTGCGACTACAACTCCTTGGAGCATCGTATGGGATGAGGACAACACCAGCGATTTGGCAGCAGCTTCACATTCCATGTACTCTCCGGCAGGAAAGTCTGACGACTGGATGGTAACAACGCAAATTTTCATTCCGTCTAACCAATGCTATTTAAGATGGGAGTCACAGAGTTATCTTAAGAGTAAAGGAGACCGTTTGAAAATAATGGTTTGGGAATACGACCCCGTATTGAATGCTCTGAACGACGATCTTATCGCTAAATTCAAGAATGAAGGAAAGGTTATTTACGACGAATTTGAAAAACCTGGTGAAGACGAAAACAAATTAGCAGGAGAATGGACTTCCCACATCGTAAAACTGGAAGAGTTTAAAGGCAAAAACGTATATATTGCTTTCGTGAACGAGAACGAAGATCAAAGTGCCATCTTTATAGATAATGTGGAAGTAACCAACGACCAGAAGTTTTTGGTGGGTTTGACCAACGAAACCTCCGTGGTAAACCAAAAAGAAATTAAAATCAGTGGCCGTATCAGTATCAATGCTTTGGAAGATACTTATCAGAGCGTACACATTATCATGAAAGACGCTAATGGTAACGCCATAGATGAAATCAGCGAATCTGGTCTCTCTTTAAAGAATGGTGACAAGTATGACTTTGCTTTCCAAAAGCTCTCCCGCTAAGCGTAGGCATCGCAAACAAGTTCACATTGGATATCACTTTAGATGATGAAGAAAAAACAACAGGATATTCTATCAAGAATCTGGCTTTCGCACCGACCAAGCGTTTGGTGATAGAAGAATTTACAGGTACGGATTGCCCGAACTGTCCGCTCGGAATTCTGGCTTTGGGCAACATGGAGAAAATGTTTGGTGACCAAATCATCCCCATGGCTATCCACACTTACGATGGCGACATCTACTCGACCAAAGAACTTGAAGAGTATTCCGCGTTCCTGAACTTCAGTGGTGCTCCCAGTGGCGTGGTTAACCGTCAGGGCGGAGCTACCCCCGTTCCTTCTTATCCAATGGCCAGCGTTAAAAACACAGAAGGAAAAGTGAATTATATATTCACAAACGGTTCGGATTTATGGTTAGACCAGGCCGAGAAAGAATTCAAAGTGGCTGCAGATGCCGAACTGAACATCACGGCGAAGTATCAGGACGGCAAAATCGTAGTGCCTTGTACCTATAAATATGCACTGAATGCGACAGATCTAAACGTAAGTTTGTTCATGGCTATTCTGGAAGATAACTTAACCCGTTATCAATGTAACAACTTGGGAGGTACTTCTGACCCGAATCTCGGAGAATGGGGATTGGGCGGCCAGTACGCTGCCAGTGTAGTGGCACCTACACGTTCAACGATGTAGTTCGCAGCATACCCAGTGCTTACTATGGTGTAAGCGGTCTGATTCCTTCTTCCGTAACAGCCGGTGAGGAGAATACGACTAGTCTGGACTTAAATATCCCGGAAAATATCATTGATCTCACAAACTGTAAAGTAGTATGTATGATGATCGATGCCAACACGGGAAACATCATCAATGCAGCCAGAGCTGATATCAATACAGACGATTATAATTCCATCGAACAAACAAAAGCAGACGAAAGTATCTCCGTGAATGCTGACAACAACACCATCCACATTAATGCCGGTACAACGGCACAAGTTACGGTGTACAGTGTAGACGGAAGTGTTCTCGACCAAGTTGTTATCGAAGGAGAAGGCAGCCTGAAGCTGCAAGGCCATAAGGGTATCGTCTTGGTTGAGGTAACGACCGAGAATACTCGTGTTGTGAAGAAAGTATTCGTAAAATAACAGCATTCATTTGCTGGTGAAATCAAAAGAGGAATGTGGTATTAGTGAATGCCACATCCTCTTTTTCACCATGTTTTAATGTGAATTTTCATAATCAATTTATTAAAATAAGTATTTCTTTTCATGAGACAAAAATTACTCATGCTCAGCCTATGGCTGTGCTTTTACGGCCAATGCGGTCATGGCGCAAGTAAAAAGTGCGTCTGGAGTAGTTTACTCCGCCGAAGATGGTGAACCGCTCATCGGAGCCAGTGTAAAAGTGAAAGGAACGACCACAGGAATGTCAACTGACTTCGACGGTAAATTTTCGCTGAAGGACCTCCCTGCTGATGCCAAGTTCCTGGAAATCTCCTACATCGGGTTCCAATCTCAAACCGTCGCTATCAAACCGAATCTGAAAATTACTCTGAAGCCAGATAGCAAAGAAATGGAACAAGTGGTCGTTACCGGTATGCAGAAGATGGATAAACGACTGTTCTCGGGAGCCACCGTCAAATTGATGCAGAGAAAATGAAAATCGACGGTATGGCCGACATCAGTCGGTCGTTGGAAGGCCGTGCCGCTGGTGTATCTGTACAAAACGTATCCGGAACTTTTGGTACTGCACCCTAAAATCCGTGTACGCGGTGCTACATCCATTTACGGTAGTAGCAAACCGCTGTGGGTCGTGGACGGTGTCATTCAAGAAGATGCAGTTGATGTCGGTGCTGACGCTTTGGCTACCGGAGATGTGGAAACTCTCATTAGTTCTTCTATCTCAGGACTGAATGCCGATGATATAGAAAGCTTCCAGATATTGAAAGACGGATCTGCTACTTCTATCTATGGTGCACGTGCTATGGCGGGTGTGATTGTAGTTACGACCAAAAAGGGTAAAGCTGGGCAGAGTCGTATCAATTATACCGGTGAATTCACAATGCGAATGAAGCCTAGCTACAAGAACTATAATATCATGAACTCGCAAGACCAAATGGGCGTGTACAAAGAATTGTCTGACAAAGGCTGGTTAAATTTCTCTGGCGACAGTTCCAATGGATTGTACAACGCACCCAACAGTGGTGTATACGGCAAGATGTGGCATTTGATTAATACCACAATCCCACAACCGGACAGTTTGCACTGGCTAACACCCGGAAGCCCGCAACGCTTATTTGCAAACAGCGGAAAGACGTAATACCGACTGGTTTGACGAACTGTTCAACACCAATGTCATGCAAAACCACTCTATCAGTGTTTCTTCCGGTACGGAAAAAGCTACTTACTATGCATCTTTGAGCATTATGAACGACCCGGGATGGTATAAACAAAGTAAGGTAAACCGCTATACGGCAAATTTAAATACGACTTTCAATATCAGCAAACAACTTTCGTTGAACCTGCTGAGCAATGCTTCCTATCGCAAAGCAGCGTGCTCCCGGTACGGCAGACCAAACCGTAGATGTCGTAAACGGTGAAATAAGCCGTGACTTCGATATCAACCCCTACTCTTACGCCCTGAATACTTCGCGCACTCTTGATCCAAATGAATACTACACACGTAACTATGCGGATTTCAACATATTCCACGAACTAAACAACAACTATATTGAATTGAACGTTGTGGATCTGAAATTCCAAGGCGAATTGAAATGGAAACCGTTGTCCGAACTGGAGTTCAGTGCATTGGGAGCCATTAAATACAGTACCATTGCCAACGAACAATTCATCAAGGATGATTCAAATCAGGCCAATGCATATCGTGCCATGGGTAATTCCGTTATCCGCGACGAAAACGATAAACTATACACCGACCCAGATAATCCGTATTCATTACCTATCAGTGTATTGCCAGAGGGGGGTATATACAAACGTACCGACTACAAGACCAGAGGTGTAGACTTCCGTGCATCAGCTTCTTGGAACCGTTTGTGGAACGACATTCATTTGACGAATGTATATGCCGGAATGGAAACAAACTCCACAGACTATGACCGCTCTAATTTCAATGGTTGGGGTATGCAGTATGCTATGGGAGAAACTCCATTCTACATCTACCAGTTCTTTAAGCAAGGCATTGAACAAGGAACAAACTATTATTCATTAGGACGTAGTCACTTACGCAGTGCTGCCTTCTTCCTGAATGCCAACTACTCTTATAAATCACGTTATTCAGTTAACGGAACCGTCAGTTACGAAGGTACAAACAGCATGGGTAAAAGCCGTAACGCACGTTGGTTGCCCACATGGAATATATCCGGACGATGGAACTTGGATGAAGAAGTATTCTTCCAGCCCATCAAAAAAATCGTATCTCATGCAGCCCTTAAATTATCTTACTCGTTAACGGGTGACCGCGGACCGGGTTTGTCCAACTCAACGGCCATCATTGCCAGCAGTAGTCCGTTCCGTCCGTTTACTTCCGTACAGGAAAGCGGACTTATACTTTCCACTTTAGGTAATGATGAACTGACGTATGAGAAGAAAACTGAATTCAACCTCGGTATAGATTTAGGATTCCTTGAGAATCGTATCAACGTAGCAATGGACGTATACACACGTGATAACCACGATTTGATCGGAACAACCAGAACACAGGGTGTAGGTGGTGAAATCGCCAAATTCGCAAATATCGCCTCCATGAAGTCACATGGTTTCGAATTAAGCGTTTCCTCAAACAACATCAAAACAAAAGATTTCAGTTGGAACACCGACTTCATCTATTCTATCTATAAAAATGAAGTAACTGATCTCAATGCCATTGCCACAACGATGGACTACGTAAGCGGAACCGGTTTCACAATGGTCGGTTATCCTCACCGTGGATTATTCTCTATCCCATTTGCAGGCTTGGACAGTAACGGTATTCCCATGTTTTATAATGAAAAGGTGAAATCACCAGTACCGATCTCAGTTTCCAAAGTAGCGATGACTTCTCATGGTTGAAGTATGAAGGACCAACGGAGCCGACTTTTACAGGAAGTCTGGGTAACTCCTTTACTTACAAAAATGTACATTTGAATGTATTCTTTACCTACTCCGGTGGAAATGTCGTTCGTTTAGACCCAGTATTCAGCTACCGTTACAGCGATCTCACGGCCACAACTCGTGAATTCAAGAACCGTTGGATGGTACCGGGAGATGAGAACTTAAACTAACGTTCCAACTATTTTAAGCTACCGTCAGTATTATGAAAATGCCGAGTTAAGAAATGCCTACAGTGCCTATAATTACTCTACGGAACGCGTAGCCAAAGGTGGATTCATCCGCTTAAAGGAAATATCCGTAGCTTATGATTTCCCCAAAAAATGGTTGAGTGCACTGAAAGTTTCCAATGTCTCGCTGAAGCTCCAGGCCACAAACTTATGCCTGTTGTACGCCGACAAAAAACTTAACGGCCAGGATCCGAATTCGTAAATTCTGGCGGTGTTGCCTCACCTGTCCCCAGACAGTTTACCATGACACTCAGATTAGGTTTATAATAACGCATAATTAATAAAAGGAAAGACAATGAAATTCAAATATACAGCAGTTGCATTAACCGCACTGTCACTGACCGTATCTTCTTGTAACGACTTCCTCGACACTATGCCCGACAACCGCACGGAGCTAGATACTCCGGAGAAGATCACTAAGATACTGGTCACTGCTTATCCCACTACGAACTGGAACATGATAGCAGAATTCTCATCGGACAACACCGATGACAATGGATCGAAATATACTGATGGACTTACTCCCATATTAAGTCGGGAAATCTACCAATGGAAAGATACCAAAGAAAGTGGAAATGACTGTCCCAGTGTTCTTTGGAGCAGTTGTTACAAAGCTATTGCTACAGCCAACCATGCTCTGGAAGCCATCGAAAGCTGGAAAGCGAGAACAATACCGTCAACCTCTCTGCACAACGTGGCGAAGCCCTTTTATGCCGGGCTTACGGGCATTTCGTTTTGAGTTACATATTCTGCGAAGCCTGGAGTGAAAGTAATAAGGATGAAGCTTTAGGAATTCCTTATGCTACGAAACCAGAAACGACTGTAGCCCCGCATTACGAGCGTGGAACGATCGGCGAAACGTACAAAAACATCGAAAAAGACTTGGAAGAAGGACTTCAACTTATAGATGACAATAATTATACGGTTCCCAAATATCATTTCAATCGTAAAGCTGCTTACGCCTTTGCCGCTCGCTTTTTATTTGTATCATCAAAAGTATGATCAGGCTATCGAATGCGCCAATATCGCTTTAGGAGACAATGCTGCACTGGTAACACGAGATTGGGGGCTTTAGGAAAACTTTCTCTAAATGACAACTTGCAGCCCGACGCTTATGTAGATGCTGCCAACAAGGCCAATTTGCTCCTCATCACATCACGTTCCTTCTGGGGTTATACAACGGGCCGCTAACTACGACCAACCGCTATACTCACAATCCTACGATTGCTAAAAACGAGACGTGTATGTCTACTGGTATTTGGGGAGACTGTAGCACTACACTCAAGCAACAAGCAGCCGATTACACCTCCATTCCGAAAGTCATTTTCCGTAAATACCCGTTATTTTATATGGAATATACGGATATCAACGCACAAGTAGGATACTATAACGTCGTATCATCCGTATTCAATACCGATGAAACCTTATTGGTACGTGCCGAAGCATATGCTATGAAGAAAGAGTATGCAAAAGCAATTGCTGATATGCAAATCTGGCAAGACGCCTATACTACCTCTAAAGTGCATCTTACCGAAGAGGCTATCAACAAATTCTACGGTAATGTAGCTTATTACACTCCAACCAAACCAACGGTAAAAAAAAGAACTGCATCCGGACTTCACGGTCGAAGCAGGTACACAAGAAAACATGATTCATTTCATTCTGCATGCACGACGGATTCAAACACTTCACGACGGATTACGATGGGGGAGACATTAAACGTTACGGCATCACAGTTTATCGACGTACGGTACAAAAGCGGGATATCACAGTTACCGAAACAGTCCTGCCCGATGACCCACGTCGCGCGATACAACTTCCAAGTGATGTCATCAGCGCCGGTTTACAACCCAATCCGAGAAACAAATAGAAACGACTAAAAAACAAAATAAAAATGAAAAAGTATATAGGTTATCTGTTATTGGCGGGACTGACCCTGACAACGGTGTCGTGTAATGATGACGACCTCGACTCCAACAGCATCTTCAATACAACACCTCCGGCAAGGAACGAAGTTGATAATTGGTTGTTGACTAATTATGTAGCTCCTTATAATATAGAAGTAAAATACAAATGGGAAGATATCGAGAGCAATCTGACATACGACTTGGTTCCAGCAGGAATGAAGGAATCCATCAAATTGGCTAAAGTCGTTAAATACGTTTGGCTTGAATCTTACGATGAAGTGGCCGGTATCGAATTCTTACGTACTTATGTGCCTAAACAGATTCTCATGATTGGTTCTGCCGCCTACGATGCCGACACACAAACCGTCATGCTGGGTACAGCCGAAGGCGGTATGAAAGTCATTCTATACAATGTGAATAATATAGACAACTATCTTAATGACCCGGAGCAGTTAAACGCCAGCTATTTCCATGTCATGCACCATGAGTTTACTCACGTCTTGCATCAGACCAAGCCCTATGACCCCGATTTCGAAGAAATCACTGAATCAGACTACATAGGTTCGCAGTGGGCAGAAACTGCCGATACCACGGCTAATAAAAAGGGATTCGTGACAGCTTACGCTATGGACCAACCGGATGAGGATTTTGCAGAAACAATATCCTGCTACATCACTAACGACCAAACTTGGTGGGATCATCTCCTGAAAGGTGCCGGTGAAAAAGGTGCTTCTTTAATTACCCAAAAGTTCGAGATCGCAAAAACTTATCTGCGTGATTCTTGGAACATCGACATCAATCAATTACGCGCCACAGTTCTCCGTCGCTGTAATGAAATTCCGGAACTTGATTTGGAAACCCTTTAATAAAACAAAAGAATGAAAAGATTTAGCATATTGAGTATAGTGGGCTTACTCACCCTTTCGTTGCAATCTTGTTTCTTCAGCGAAGATGACATCTTCGAAGAATCTTCAAATCAACGTATCGAGTCTGCTTTGTCAGAATATCAAACCTGATTAACCGGCGCCTCCAACGGTTGGAAGCTGGAATACTATCCGGGCGGAGAAAATCATGATATAGGAGGGGTTGTACCCTACCCGTTTCGAAGGAGAGAACGTAACTATAATGTCCGACAAATCGGTAAAGGAATGGACGACCCTGATTCTATCCGGGCCGGTGAACAAGTCACATCCAAATTCTCTTTTTGGCCGATCAAAGCACAGTTCTGTCATTCAGTACCTACAATTCGTTGATTCATTACTGGTCGGAACCTAAAGGCGTTCTTGACGCAGATGGATACGAAGGTGATTTCTGAGTTCGTCATTACTGCGGCCACACAAAATGACATTACGCTTAAAGGCAAAAAAAACACGGTGCTGTGATGCACATGATTCGCATAGCTGATAATGCAGATTGGAATACTTATATATCCAATTGCAACCTCATCCGCAACGAAAGTGCGGAATATGCAACGTTGGTCGGTTTCCGGAATGGCAGCACTGTTATCCCTTCGGCTTATTCTCAAGAAAATGTAATCACATTCAGCGAGACGGATGCAAACGGTAAAATCAACAAGCGCAAAGTATCTTTCGCTTATACGGACAAAGGCATACGGCTTTATGCCCCAACAACGGTAAATGGCATAACTTGCAACGAATTCATCTGGAACAACGCAGACAAGTCGTTTACTAGTACCGAAGACGCCAATATCCAACTAAAATATGTCCAGCCGACAGATTACATACCCATAGAGTTTTATACCGAACATCAATGGGATTTGTCTTACACCTATAACTTCGGGCGAAAAGACACTACCGAAACCGTTAGTTTCAGTCGTGTAGGACAAAGCGATACACTACAAACTAAAGTTACATGCGGTGGACTGCAGATCAAACTAAATGCTTTATATAACCATATTACAGGCATGATTGAGTTCCGGACCCAGTATCTGACAGAGGTCGTCCTCACCCTAGAAACAGGAGAATCTATTAATTCTTTCCTGCATTTGTGCCCTTGGAACGATGAAGCCGGTACGATGTATTTGATAGAAAAGCCGGTATCGTCAGTACAACCACACAAATGGAACCACGAATACTTTCATTTACAGATAACGGACGCTACATCTGGTTCAGACTTGAACGGTTTTGTCTTCTATGCTTTCAAGGGAGAAAACCGCGACAGCGAGAAGATAGGCGTATTAGAGACCTACAATAAACATCATTCTTACTCAAAAATGACATTTACAATGAAGAAATACATTGCATATTTGCTCATTCCGGTAGCCTGTTTGACAGGTACCGGATGTAGCAACGATGACGAAACAGAAGCTTTCACAGTAATCAAGTCTGAAGTCATCTTCCGTGCGACCCCATCCACCGGTTACATCGTAGTATCAAACTCTGGCGACTTTACCGCTGAATCTTCAGCAGCCTGGTGTACAACCGAATGCCGAAATGACAGCGTAATCATCAACGCTTCTATCAACAAGAATCTGGAGGGCCGTACCGCCGTCATTACTATCACTTCTGCTAAGGGCGGAGTACAAAAAGTTCCAGTAACGCAATACGGTGCTTATTTCCGGGTAGGCAACAACAACGTTTTATATGCCACCGATGAAGAAGTAACTCTGTCTTATACCGTAGAATCAGCCTTTAATTATCAGGTGACTCCCTCAGCACAATGGATTAGTTACACATTCACAGACAAAGGTATCAACTTCATTCTGGCTCCTAATACTACGGGACAACCCCTGCCGTGCCTATGCAACAATCTATTGCGAAGATATGGACAAACAATACAAGGTTGAACTGCGCCAATACGATATTGATGACTTCATAGGACAATGGACGGCAACTTACCTCAATCGACGAGGCGAAACAGTAAGTCAACCCATTAATATTACACGAAATGGAAATCAGGTCAGCCTGACTGGATTATATGAAGGAGTGACCATTAATGCTAACACAGACGGACAGACATTCAGTATCCCGACCCATCAGGATTTAGGTACACATGCACTAAACGGTGCCTCTTACCGCTTCTATCTTTTCGGAATGAATGAAGATAAAACTATTTATAGTTCTGAAAATGAAGATAAAATATTGAATTATACATGTACCCAGATTGGAATGAAGAAGAAGCATTTGTATGCAGATTCGAAGGAGACAGTACTTTTTACAGACGGCAAGATAATGAAAGGCATTGCTTTTACCGCTTATACCTTATCCGGAGAGAAAAAAAGGGAACAGTGGAACAGTTCTATGATCTTAATCTGAAACGCTAAACTATTTCTGTACTTCGAAAAAAATAATATAATAAATCCCGTGCAGTATAGACTGTACGGGATTCATTTGTATTCTGATACTGTGATTTGTTATCTTTCGACAATAATCTTTCTCTATTTCTGCCATGTACATCCCGCTGTAAATAAATTCCAGGAATCTCAGGCTTCTCTGTTCCCAACCATACCCATCCAGACGATAATATCCTCCGAAACGGTTGCAGTATTCTTCGCGGCGACAACACCTGTCAAAATATTATCCTCACTTCCTCCCATAAAATCAAATGATACCGTACCTTTTTGCCCGATCGTATGAAATATGAGTCAATGGTTTTGCAAACCCAAGAAACCCACTTGAACCGTAGCTGCCGGTGTAGAAAAATCTGTAAATTCATCGTTTCCGTTAGGGGAAGGATAAGTATCCCCCGCCAAACTTGAATAATACTTATCTTCATTTACACCAGTTATCAAAGTCGTCAAATCATTATCTGCTCCAACAATCGACACTCGGGGAGGATTCGTATTGTTTACCGTATTATTATACCAAGGCTCCATAGACCTCAAAAAACATAACTAATCAACAAACCGTGTCCAAAAGCTCCCTTTATTCCACCCGCTTTCATCTATTGTCTCCACTATGTAATATTCGGAACTCTCTACATTATTTACTATTTTCAATCCAGTCCCTCCGCGATCCGTACTCTTCCAGTCTTTTACCGTCGTAGCCTCCGTCAATTCTATCGGTGTAATCCAACCCATATAAGCCTTTTCCAACGCACGATAGCCAATAGGCCTGAAGCTATCATCGGTATACGACCCATAATCCATCAACGACCAGGATTCCATTGTGAACACCGAAGAAGACTGCCCATCAGTACGATAAAAGTCCGGCAATCCCAAACAATGACTGAACTCATGGCAAAAGGTTCCGAATCCTTCCACTTTTCCTCGCATCATCTCAACTGCTGCATGAATATTGATTAAACTTTACTCCATCTGCTTCCGGAAGTTCCAATCCCCGATTCTCAATTTGGAAAGTATGAGGCCAAATTAAATCTGTCTGCATGGGAAGCGCATGCTGGCCTTCCCCTGCATAAATCACATAAACAGCATCCACCAAACCGTCTTTGTCATTATCGAACACAGACCAATCGGATATTTCTTCTGTCGCCACAGCCTTTTGTATCGCCTCTACAATCATCTGACCGACATTTGCATCTTGACCATTCACATCTGTTCCATACACAGCATACCCTGATTCCAAGGTAACCGGACCAATCACAACAAAATTAGGAGTAAACTTTCCTAAGCTCTGATCTACAAAATACTGATAAGCAGATCCTTTTCCAACTTCCACCTCTTCTTGGGTAGCTGGACGACACAAACGCTCTTCATATCCGGTTTTAGGGTCTGTCTCTGTTAATTTGGTATCGGCAAACTGTACTAATATCACCGGAATCGAAGGAGCCCCCGTATGTGTTGTCATCTCTCCGATACGTTGTTGTGCATTTGATTGATTCTGAATTTCAAAGGCACGAGTATGTATCTTTTCCTGCTCATCTTTCGGATAATTCTTCAGAAATTCCCTTTCTTCCACCTCGCGGCTTAAAGGGTCGTGCGCTATGATTCTCGTCGGCAACGCACTCTTACCATGCGCTCCCCATAAGGCATACACATAGTTTCCTGCCTCATCCTTTATAACCCGAAAACCATCTGTAGTCTCAAAATAAGAAAACCATTCGTCTCCGCGCGGATTCAATGTCAATATCGTACCATCAGCCTGTTGTACCTGAAAAGGTTCCGGCCAAAGCGGAATAGCCTGCAATGTCCCGGACAAGGACAAAGCTAAATACATCGAACATAAAAACTTCTTCATAAGATATTTTTTAGCAATAAGTAATTTATTTCTATTAACAAAGACACAACAATTTTCCGAATCTCACTGTGGAAGAATAGAAAAGGAGAAAACAGACGTTCGCCTCTTCTCTCCCCTTTCCATATTTACAATGATTTTCTTAAATCGTCGGCTTTAGATTATTTTACCATCATCTTCTTACCGTTCACAATGTACAAACCTTTCTTCAGATTCTTCACGTCTTTGGCATCGCTCGACTTTAAGATAAATTTACCGTCTACAGTATAAACGACTACTCCCTTAGACTCAGTACCAATCGAATGAATACCACTGGCATTAATCGAATAAGTAAACGTCATTTCGTCCGAATTTTCATAGTTTTCACCCAAATAGAAGAATCCTTCAGGAATAACCAACTTATATGTACCTTTCTCTGTCACCTCTTGATCCAATTTAATTGTCACACCAGTATAAGGATCCCAAGGACCGGCACCTTCGGGTAACAACAACAATTGCAATCCTCACCCGTTGCCGAAGCTACCACCTCATTCTGAGCATTCAATAATTGAATTGTACCCATACTCGGCAATATCTATACCTGATTCACATTCGATAGTAATTTCTTTCAGGCTTTCTACCGTAGAGTTATTCTCTGGCGTAACCGTTATCTTAATCGGCTGGTCGATAGTATACAGCACACTTGTTTCTTTACTGTTTACATTAGACATACCTGTTCCCAATATAAAGTAGTTGGCAGGAATGTGCAAACGATAATTACCGTTATCTGTAATTTCAGTATCAATGTTAATTTCATTTCCACAGGAACATAGAAGTAATTATCCTCTTGGTCCTCCGGTATAATAGGTTCGATACTCGTTACCGTTGCAACCGGCTCACGTCCGTTCTTATACAAAATGATCTTTTCGGCCGCCATATAAGATTCGCTGATACCACCTTGAAATATCACCTCACCATTGTCGTCCATGATATCTTTACATCCTACTATGATCTCTTTCAAACTTTCCACTTTAGAACCGCTTTCCGGACTCACTTGCAAATCTGGTATACCAATCGTACAATCATAGGCAAAATTCAAATAACTTGTCGCATCTTTACCGGCATTACCTTCAACTAACATTCCGTCTTTATCCACCGGCATAAAGCTCATAGACAATTGAGGCATCATACCCATTTCCATTAATTTTCCAAGGATGCCTTTACCGTCCATTCCGTACCGTCTTCATTCGACTCGATACTTTCAAATGGATAATTCATTCCCTGACCGTCTACTACAAAAGCATTTTCATGATTCAATACTACAGGACCGTCAAAAGTCAACGTAAATTCATTCTGGCTTACGTCTGAAATTACAGTATAATCAGGATCCGGCGTTATTCCTACAAACTTAACCGGACTAAACTTAAATTCCGGAGTTGTACCAGTGTAAGTCACAGTCATAACACCAAGAGCATCTGCACCGTGCAGATAATCGCTCTCGAAGCATAAGCATTGAAAGTAACTTTATAAGTATGCCCTTCAAAGAAAGTCACACTACGAATTATTTCTGTCCGGAAAGAAACTTTTCCCTCAACCGTCTCTTTCTTCATCGATGTCATCGTCTTAACACAAGCCTGATCAGGATCCTTCGGGTTCTGGTCATCTATTCTAAACCATACATATCCTACACGATCATTCATATTGGTAGACAATTCCAGGAACGAACCAGCTTCTAAAGCCGCGATAGCTGCTCCGTCAGCAGGAGTCACAGATTCTATCTCAAGCCCTGCCATACTCTTTCCTGACGTTTTATATATTATCGTAAAATCTTCTGAATAATCCGCACCATCGGCCGCTTTCAAATTATTCAAAGAAACTACGACATCTGAATTCTCATCCGCCGCTTTATTCGGCACCGGAATCGTCAATAGTACACCATCTCCGTCTGGAGAGTCTTTTTTCGTAATCTGGCTGATGGGTACAAATACCGTCTCAGGTTTTCCATTCACGCTATAAGTGAAATCTACACCTTCATAAGTAAACGAATCGTCTTCCCGAATCCAAAGTTCTATTGTCGGATAATCATCCAAAGATGTGCCTTCATCTGGTGTAAACTGACGAGCGATATCAAACTCAACAACTTCTATTGTATAATTAAAAGTATACGAACCTGTGGTACCCTGAAAGGTAGACATAGCATAATTTCCTTCCACATCCTTCACGTTGCTAACCTTCAAGGAAATGGTTTTATACTGTTCCCAAACATCAGCACTGGCATTCGGCAACATATCAGATGGCAAACGACGTTTTCCACGGAGGTCTACAATCAACTGAGTATATCTTTCACCTTCACCGGAAGACTTTCCGTATAGACATTCGAACCTTCTATATCGCCATAGAATAATTTTGCCGTAGCATCTTCGCCCATCGAACGGTTGAAAGTCAAAGTAACCACCCCCTTTCATCAGTAGGCAGGTAATAAGACAGGAAGTTCATATCTTCGGGTGAGTTCGTAACGCTAACCAACTCGGCAGGCAACGCTCCTGCAATATATTTCACCGTCAGCACGCCATTACCATTGTATTTGTCGTTCTCATCATTGGCATTACATAATCCCGTTACAGTCAAAACGACTTCATCTCCGGCTTTTACATTACCCTCCTTCAACCATTTATACAACACATCTTTAATGGAAACGGTGAAACCATAATCATGCGTCGAAGCGGTCAAGTTTCCGATTACCGACCCGGAAGACAATGTGCAATTTCCTACTTTTACCATTCTATTGAAAGTGAAGCCTAAGAGGGTATCAATAGAAAGATTCAATGTCGTTCCCTCTTCTTTGGAGAGCGAAAGTAATTCAAGTGGAGTTGCTTTTTTTCTCCGAAAGTAACGGTCAGTTCTCCTTTACTTAAACCTCGAGTCAAGAAATAATAAGTCTTACCTGACTCAACCTTCACTTCTACAAGTTTTCCCTCATTAACATACTGAGGGGTAGAAGGCAACCTGTTTCAAAAGTGTTATCTGTATACTGACGACAAAAGTCTCCACCGGTTTGATACAATGATAATTGTCCGTTAGCCGTGGCTACATAAGTAAGATAATAACTGTTGAAAGCTTCAAATTCATACGTCTTACCATTTTCAATGGTTAAATGTACATCTTCACCAACGGCCCATGACTGAACCGTAGTCCAACAAAAAACACATAAGAAGAAAACAAAGCCTATTCAGGCCTCCCTTCCATTTCGTGTAAAGTTTCTCTCTCATACGATCAATTTTAAAATGAATATATTAATAAATTAACTCTTTTTCTTTAATCTTGCAAGCTTTTCAGGATTAAAATTATCCTTGAACTGAGTTGCAAAATTATATTTAAATTTTATAAAAAACAAAAGAATATGCAGTTTTTTGCTTAAGATGATGTATATTCAGTATAAATATACAATTTATAATCTTGGATATTTCACAAACATGCAGAATTGCAATAATACACATAAAAATATAGCAGGGCACCCAATATAACATTCAGCATTTGTCTATTCACAAGTCGGGCCTGCGAAATATTGGTTTCGCAGGCCCGACCGATAGAAATTATACCCACCGAAGTTAAACTTCGCGATGCTCCCGTCTACGGTTACGCACTATGGCACATCCGGCCAAGCCCAAAAAACACCAACATCAATACCACTAACGACACATTAGCTACTGTCTCTGTCACATGCAGACTCTTCGGATCGAATTTGAAATCCACCGTATGTTTCCCGGGACCGACCTTGATGGCACGCAAGATGTAATCGGCACAAGCTATTTCTACCGGCTGACCGTCTACCGTAGCCTGCCAACCGGGATAATAAATTTCCGAGAATACAACGACTCCGCCGTTTGGTGAATTGACTTCATACGTCAAAGCATTAGCATCGTAAGCAGTCAATTTCACCGTTGACAGTGAGTCTATCGGCTGCCGACCTTCCGTCCCCCCAAATACATCTTTATATTTTCAGCCACCAAAGCCGTTTCTTTCGGATTCACCTGATGCAAGCCTAAAATCTCCTCGTCTGCATTGGCTACATAACGCACGTCTTTTACAAACCACCCGTTACCGTAAGCATGGGGATTAGGCACCGGGAAAGTCTCTCCACCTTCTTGCCCCATTATGGCATATTTTACATTAAGCATATTCAACACCGGAAAGATCGTATCACCGTCCACCTGGGTCAAATCGCCCTGCGTAGCTGCGGGCAGCACGGGCAAAGCGTCCCATTTCCGGAGCAATATGTTCTTCTATCATCTCCTGATAACGCCGAAGTTTGGCTGCATGATAACCTCCGATACTCTTATGATAATAAGATGTTCTGTTTTCGTTGAACGGGCTTCCGCCAAATTCATCACACGATAATACTTATCCGGGTCTTGCAGAATCATTTCATCGGTCTGGGTCTTAGCCACCGTATTCACCGTCTGTAGCGGTTCGCTGAACATTCCGTCGTTCAGATAACGCTTATCCACTTGCCACAAATCGAACAGACAAAGCACAAACACGGCACAAACCAACACTCCTCCACCGATTTTCCGAGCATTATAAGCCAACAACAACAACAGCCCTATCGCCACGATGATGAAACTGCGCCAGGAATCGGCCACAACCACCGCCTTACGCATATCATGCAAATTACCGAGGATACCGCCCAACATATCCTGTGGAATATAGCCTTTTCCTGCCGCATCCTGTAGCATCGCCATCTCGGACAACGAAATATAGTTTCCGAAAAAGCATCGGGCATCAAAGCAAACAGCAATGCAAAGCCACCAGTCAAAGCAAAACTGATATACACATATTTCAACTTGGCTTTCAATACTTCCGGTTGTTCCAAAACCGTTTTCAATCCCAGCATAGCCAACAACGGAATCGTAAACTCAGCCACCACCAATATGGACGCCACGGCACGGAACTTGTCATACATCGGAACATAGTCGAGGAAGAAATCCGTAAGTCCCATGAAATTACGCCCCCACGACAACATAACGGAAAAGACGGTAAGTACCAACAGGCACCATTTCATCGGTCCTTTCACCACGAACAAACTCAAGACAAACAGCATCAGTACGAAGGCGCCTACATACACCGGCCCACTCGTTCCCGGCTGTTCGCCCCAATATTGAGTCAGAGCCTGATAGACTGGCGTGTACTGCGGATTAGCTTTCTCCATAGCTTTCTCGCTGGCAGTCAATGGTAAAGAAGCCCTCCCTTTACATTGGGCACAAGCAACGACCATGTCTCCCCCGAGACCATAGCTCCACTGCGTGATGTAATCGCGCTCCAGTCCGTCTTTCGTCTGGTTTCCGGATTCTGTTTGTTCTTGTACGTCAATTCGCTCTTTCCCCGCATGCTTTCCTTACTATATTGGTAAGTATGATAAAGGTTGGACGAATTGATGGCCACCCGATGAGGCCGGCCACAATCAACATTCCGGTAGCCTTGCACCAACCGGCCAATTTCTTTTCCTTCACAGCCTGAATCAGATAAGCCAAAGCCATCAATCCCATTACCGGCAAAAAGTAGTAGCTCATCTGCACATGGTTGGACATGATTTGCAAAAGCCAGGAAGAAAGCCGTTACTACCCCACCCCACAAATATTTACCACGGTAACATAACACCAAACCGGCTATCGTGGGCGGAATGTAAGCTAAAGCCATGACTTTCCAAATATGCCCAGCACCTATTATAATAAAGAAGTAAGAAGAAAAGGCCCACAGCACAGCGCCCAACGCCGCCATCCAAACCTTGAAATCGAATGCACGAAGCAAGATGTAGAAGCCCAGCAGCATGACGAAGACATACATGACCACACCGGTCATACCCAACTGGTAGATTTTCTGTAATCCCACCAACGTATCGATAGAATCATAACTCGGCGCCATCTGATAAGTAGGCATTCCTGAAAACAGAGCATTCGTCCAACGAGTGCGTTCTCCCGTGCGTTTCTGATATTCTTGCATCTCTACTCCCGCACCGATACCTCCGCTATGATCATGTCCCGTAAGAACCAGTCCCTCGGTCACCGGCTGGAAAAATACAAAAAGCCTATCGCGATGAACAACACCACGGCCAACGCATCCGGCAAATAATTCTTTATTTTATTCATGTCTGATATAATAATATAAAATTTAAACTCTGGTTCGCGTGCAAAAATAATAAAAAAAACCGCCTCCCTCTCAGGAAGGCGGTTAAATCTTCAGTGCGGACCGCGAAATTACTTACGCAAGCCCAAAGCCTTGACGATGGCACGATATCTTTCGATATCCCGGTCTTTCAGGTAGTTCAACAAAGCGCGACGCTTACCTACCATCATAGTCAAAGCTCTTTCAGTACTATAATCTTTACGGTTCTGCTTCATGTGCTCCGTCAAGTGGGAAATACGGTATGAAAACAATGCAATCTGGCTCTCTGCAGAACCAGTATCAGTGTTAGACTTCCCGTACTGTCCAAAGATTTCTTGCTTTTTAGCTGAGTCTAAATACATAAAATCAAGTTTTTAAAACCATTAATACTCTTAGCGGTTGCAAAGGTACTACATTTTCCTTTCACACCAAAAGTTTTTCCTCTTTTTTTGCCCCTACTCCGCACTTTTCCAATTATTTGTAGTAACTTTGTCCCGTTATTTTAGGTAAAAGTATGCAGAACATTAGAAACATTGCTATTATTGCCCACGTAGACCATGGAAAGACTACGTTGGTGGACAAGATGCTGCTGGCGGGCAACCTGTTCCGCGAAAATCAGCAGACCGGTGAATTGATGCTGGATAACAACGAACTGGAGCGCGAACGCGGTATCACCATTCTATCCAAGAATGTTTCCATTAATTATAAAGGTACGAAAATCAATATTATCGACACACCGGGACACTCCGACTTCGGTGGCGAAGTGGAACGTGTGCTGAATATGGCCGACGGCTGTATCCTATTAGTAGACGCATTCGAAGGTCCGATGCCTCAGACGCGTTTTGTGTTGCAAAAAAGCACTCGAAATAGGTCTGAAGCCCATCGTGGTCATCAACAAAGTGGATAAACCGAACTGCCGTCCCGAAGAGGTGTACGAAATGGTGTTCGACCTCATGTGCGATCTGGACGCGACAGAAGAACAGCTCGATTTCCCCGTGATATACGGGTCGGCTAAAAACAACTGGATGGGCGAGGATTGGAAAACACCGACCGGCGACATCCTCTACCTGCTCGACCAGATTGTAGAGCATATCCCGGCCCCCAACAATTAGAAGGAACACCGCAGATGCTCATCACCTCGTTGGATTATTCTAACTACACCGGACGATCGCTGTGGGACGCGTACATCGCGGCACCCTGAAAGAGGGCATGAACATCACCATCTGCCACCGCGACGGCAGTCGGGAGAAAACCAAAATCAAAGAACTGCATACTTTTTACCGGTATGGGACGCCAAAGAACAGCCGAAGTTTCTTCGGGAGACATCTGCGCCATCGTCGGTTTGGAAAACTTTGAAATCGGCGATACCCTCTGCGATTATGAAAACCCGGAACCGTTGCCTACCATTACCATCGACGAACCAACCATGAGTATGCTCTTCACTATCAACGACTCGCCGTTCTTCGGCAAAGAAGGCAAGTTCTGCACCAGCCGCCACATCAACGAACGATTGGAAAAAGAATTGGAGAAGAACCTCGCCTTACGTGTCTCCATGCCGGACGGATACACCGACCGTTGGATCGTGGCAGGACGCGGTGTGCTCCATCTTTCGGTGCTCATCGAAACCATGCGCCGCGAAGGATATGAATTGCAAGTAGGACAACCCCAAGTCATCTACAAGGAAATAGACGGACAGCGTTGCGAACCGATTGAAGAGCTGACCATCAACGTACCCGAAGAGTTCTCCAGCAAGATGATCGATATGGTGACGCGCCGCAAAGGCGAAATGACCTCTATGGAGACACGGGGTGACCGCGTAGACATCGAATTCGATATTCCTTCGCGTGGTATCATCGGTCTGCGTACCAATGTGCTCACGGCCAGTCAGGGCGAAGCCATCATGGCCCACCGCTTTAAAGAGTACCAACCTTATAAGGGCGACATCAGCCGCCGAAGCAACGGAGTAATGATTGCTCTCGAAAGCGGAACGGCTTTCGCCTACGCCATCAATAACCTGCAAGACCGAGGCAAATTCTTCATCGAACCGCAGGATGCGGTCTACGCCGGGCAAATCGTAGGAGAACATATCCACGAAAACGACTTGGTGGTGAACGTTACCAAGAGCAAACAGTTGACCAACATGCGTGCCTCCGGCTCCGATGAGAAGGCCCGTATCGTTCCGGCCACCATCCTCTCGTTGGAGGAAGCCTTGGAATATATTCGCGAAGACGAGTACGTGGAAGTAACGCCCAAAAAGTATGCGCATGCGTAAGATTATTCTCGACCACACGGAACGTAAGCGCGCCAACCGCGACTAAAAACAAGTCCGGAACCTCTTCCGGTTAATTCATTATGTGCAAAACGGCTTTTTCAATCCGTTTTGCACATTTTATATGATAGAGCTACAGACAGATTTTCCAAGACTTCACATTCTTAAAAATACCGTTTCAAATAATAGAAATGAAATCTGAGGAAGATTTTCCATACAGCATTTCCTTAAATCATAAAATTTATATGCTCCAAATCCATTCGAAAAGGATAATTTCTGTAAATTAGCAAGCTAATATAAAATAACAAGTCATGAAAAGACTCCTATCTTCCTGGACGCTCCTCTGCGTCCTGTTCCAGTTATGGGCACAAATCCCTGCTGGTTATTACGAGTTTGCGACAGGCACTCACGGTTCCGGACTGAAAACCGCCCTCTTCTCCATTATTACCGAACACACGGAGCGAAGTTACAAAAGAGCTTTGGACGGACATGCAAAAAAACAGACATACGTGAAGACGGAAAGGTATGGGATATGTATTCCTCTACTACCGACTTCACATTCATCAACGACCAGTGCGGGAATTACAGCCGAGAAGGCGACTGCTACAACCGGGAACACTCTTTCCCCAAAAGTTGGTTCAACGATGCCAAACCGATGTACACCGACTTATTCCATCTCTATCCCACAGACGGAAAAGTAAACGGCATGCGCAGCAACTACCCCTTCGGTGAAACCAATGGCGAGAAATACAAATCGAACGGAGGATTCAGCAAACTCGGGAAAAGCACCGTCAGCGGCTACAGTGGCATTGTGTTCGAAACCGGCTGATGAATACAAAGGAGACTTCGCACGCTCCTATTTCTATATGGTCACCTGTTACGAAAACCGAATAACTACTTGGAACAGCGACATGCTGGACGGCAAAAGCTATCCGGGTTTTGCCCAATGGGCGCTCGACATGCTACTACGTTGGGCTGCGGAAGACCCTGTCAGCGAAAAGAAACAGCCCGTAACAATACGGTATATGGCATACAAGGCAACCGCAACCCTTACATCGACTTCCCAGGACTGGAACAATACGTTTGGGGCGAGAAGACCCACGTGGATTTCGACCCGGACAATTATGAAGGCGGCGAAGTGACTCCTCCAGCCACAGACGTGGAAAGCCCCACCTTTACCCCTACACCCGGCAGAGTGGACAAGGGAACCATTGTCACGATCAATACGGCCACGGCAGGCGCTTATATCGTTTACTCCCTGAACGGCGGTAACCTACGTACGGAAGAACCACCCGTCTATGTGGAAATCACCGAACCTACCACCATCGAAGCTTACGCTATGAAAGATGATAAAACGAGCGGGACGGTGAATGCTTCTACACCCTCATCGACACCACACCGGACGAGGGCATACAAATTTTCCGTAAAGTCACATCGGCGGAAGAACTCCAAACCGGAAACCGTTACTTGATTGTATGCGAGGACAAGTCTACCGCCATGGGAGCCATCCAAAAGGACTTCAGAAGTTCTTGCAGCATTACTTTCGAAGCCAACAAGATACACACAGAGGTAGACCGTGAAGGATTGCCTTTACCAAATGATTCTCGGCGGAACGGAAGGAGCCTACACCTTGTATGACGCCGCATCGCAAGTTTACCTGTCGCTGACCTCGAACGACAACAAGCTGCACGGCGCGGAATCAACTGAAAGCGACAACGCACAGTGGACCATCACCGTAAGCGGCGGACAAGCTTCCATCCAAAACAACGCTTACAAGAACCGCACCATCCAATACAATGCCTCATCGCCCCGTTTCGCTTGCTACAAAAGCGGACAACAACCGGTGTCCCTCTACGTGAACACGACCTCCGGCAGCAGCATCCCGAGCATTACCCCACAGGCGATTCCCAGGTAGACGTGTACACCCTTAATGGACAACTCGTACGCCAAAACGTGCAAGCATCCCAAGCTTCGAAGGGACTGAAAAAGGCATGTACGTCATCAAAGGAAACAAGGTACTGGTGAAGTGAACAACTTCTCCCATATCAAGCCATAAACAACCACATCCGGCCACATTCCTGACAAAAAGGACGTGGCCGGATGCATCAAGGCAAAAATCTACGTTTTGTTTGTCATTTCAACCTTCCAACAGACAAAAATGAAAGCATTATGGCATTTTTAAGTTCGAAGGGAAGCGGGATTTATCCCCTGTTTCATGGCTTTTTGCGTCTACTTCTATATATATTTTCACACTTTTGGCCTGTTTTTCAATTTTCTTAAGCAAAACAAGAAATCAATCTCAAGAGATTAATTTTTCGTTCGGAGCAGAAAACACTTTTTTTCTCCTCATGCCGTGCGACAATCGTAAGCTTTCGAATGCAAAACCGGCCGGAAAGCAATGTATAAACGTGCGTTTGCAAGATAATTTTTCTCTATCTTCCACGTAGACACCGACAAAAAACGGATGACAAACCATCCGGTTTTGGCCGTTCCCTGCTTACTCCTCTTTTTTCAGCTTCCGGATGCCTTGCTTTTCCACCCCGCACAGTGAAAGGCAAAGACCGCGTATGGCTTACAAATCGCTTCCCCGCCCACGCACGAGAATCGCATATTTTCCCCTACGTCCGGCCTTGGGGCCAAATAAAGGATTCTCGCGAGCCAAAGATTGACATTCTGACAAAACGCCATGGCCTGCCATGGGGCGACGCTACAAAACAAACGGGCTGTGCCTTTCTTACCAGACACAGCCCGTCGCGTTGACATGTCAAACAGAATCCGTCATCTCACAAAAAGCACCTTCCCGTTTACCACATACTGTCCACGGGGCAGTACTTTGGTTTGCGTCCCGGCCTGAAGCGTCCATACCGTATATAGCACGCCGCCCACGGTATAAACCGGCAGGCTACAAGCGGAAGCCGCCGTAAGCCGCACGCCATCTTCTCCCAAAACAACCGTCACCCCGTCGACCATGCCTTGTACGACACAGACATCTGACGGATTCGTTCCCCAATAAAACAAACGGAAGTCGTCTGCCTGGAACCATCCGGCCGTCGTCCCGCTTCCGGACGAACACACCCCCAGCCGCAGGCTCTCGCCTTCTCCCAACCTGATGCCTGCCACGGTGAAGTCAGACCAATCATTATTGTTCTCTCCGCCCACGTGGGACAGGACTTCGAGTCGTATGTACCGGCTTGTGCCTCTGCGTAAATATGTTGGTCGGTCAGCAAGTCCGCCCCGTCGGTGTTGCGCAAAGCACCCTGCACGGAGTACACCCCGGCAGGAAGCCCCTCCACGACCTGATACAAGTCGATGGACGTGATGCTCCCGTAAGCCAAGCTGATGAAATAGGAGCCCTCATGGGCGGGACGGTCGTTCCACGTGTCGAAAGACTCCCAACCGCCGGTCTGCTTGTCCAACAGCCATCCCGCCTTTCCGGACTCGAAACTCGGATTGACAAGGAACTCCGTCATGTCGAAACATTGCCCGTCCACAGGCTTGGCTGTCTTCTTCGTGTCGGACAAGGCCTGCGCCAAAGCCTGACGCGCCGCCTCGATGTCATCCACCGTACTGGCTTCGGACGCATACACAGCTTGCCCCTCGCTGATAGCCGCCACCAACGCGTCTTTGGCCTCAGATGCGCTGATGGCCTTCAAAAATCCGTGGCATCCTCCACCACAGCCTGCAAGGCCGTCATGACCGGAATGGACAGACGGGCCGCATCCACGGCCTCTACCAACGCGGAAATGGCCGTTTCCAACTCGGCTTTTGTTTTTCCTTCTATGGGAGAGGCTTTTCTCTATGGCTTGTGCCAAAGGGGCACGAAGCGCACCGGCAATTTCTTCCGGCACAATCGCCTTGGCCTCATCTACCAAGCTTTGCAGTCGTTGCTGCAAGTGCGTCAGGTCTTCGGAAGCCCCTCCCACCGTCACCGGACATTCGTCCGACACGGCGGAAGCCACAGCCGTAGTCCCGCTGTACTTGGCCTGAAGCATGTAGGTACCCCCGTAAAGGGTGGCCGTATATCTTGCCGTACCGTCTGCCTCCACGGGCAGCGTACCGATGATTTCACCGCCGCAAAGCAACTGCACGTAGGCTCCTTCGGACGGACCGCCGGATACCGTGATTTTCACCTCGAACGGCTCGCCTGCCGTCAATTCCCCTGAGGGCACTTCCACCGCAACGGAGGCTCCTTCGGTACGTTCCACGGCCGATACGCGGTAAAGGCCGCTGGCATGCGAACGGAGAATGGGGCGAACTCGGCGTTCTTGAACGTACCCACATCCTTGCCCTTCCACATCTCTTTCACACGGCAAGGCTGGTCGGCGGCAAAGCCCAACTGTACCAAATCCAACGCCACGGGACTGGCTTCGCCCGGCGCAGGGTCTTCAGTGAAGACACGGAACTCCATCGTCACGCCCTCGGCGGCATCCTTCACATCATCGTCATACCCTACCGTCGCCTTGAACTTCACATATTCATGTCCTTCGGGCAGGACGAAAGTAAGCATGGAGGGTGCATTCACCCCGAATCCCTTTGTCGTATGCCTGTCCGCCCATGGTAATCGTGTTGCCTTCGTTATTCTTGTTCACTTTCGGTGCGTTCCAACCGTTCACGGGATTGGCTTCCCAAGCGATCTCGGTCCGGGAGAACTCCTTGCCGTCCTTGTCCACCAAGACGGATTCGCCCAGTCGGCATGGTCGTACGACAGGCCGTCACCACCGTTCGTCACCACCAAGTAGAGCTTCTCCGCTCCCTCTATGTCAGCCTCCATGTCACGGGTCTGCGCAGTGGTCCGGCTGATGAAACCGCTGCAAGCCGCCTGTTTGCCCGGGTCGATCTTTATCGTCACGTTGCCGCCGCTCCACTGGTCCGTGGTCTCCTCGCGCATGGTGGGGTCGCCGTCGAACACCATGAACTCTACCGAGGACTTGCTGCCTTGGTCGGTGCCGGAATTATCCAAGCCCACGAGAGCCGTGAAACGTACAGCGTTTTCGGGAATATCGAACAGCAGGATGGAATTGGCATGCACCGCATAACCGTTGTCATACTTTTGGCCGTTGATGGACAGGGAATTGCCTTCGAGGTTCCGGTTGACCCCGATGCTGCCCCAACCGCACGTACCGCGCAAGTACTTCCGGTCGGTCAGCTTGATGGTGGAACCGTCTGCCAACGTCACGACCGGGTCGATCCAGTCGGCATGGTCGCTGTCGTAGCCGTCCCCGTCATCGGACACCACCAAGGCCAACTGCCCCGTCTTCATGCCCGTCAGGTCCACATCCGCATCCTTGGCATACCCCGTGGTCAGGTAAGAAATCGTACCGCTGCGGTAGAGGGCATCCTTGGTATTGACAAACTCCGAACCGCCCGTATTGAACAGAGCCACGAACTTGTCGCCGTTGGCCGGGTCGTCCGCCGCCCAAACAATATGGTTATCCCGTTTGGACAACTGCCGGTTGTTGGCCGAATAATGGTGCATGTAAAGCACGTCGCGGTTGGTCAGCAACGAATCGGTAGCCTTGTCGTTCTGCGGCAGGTCGCCTCCCGAACATCAGCGGCGACTTGAATATCGTCCAAAGGTTCATCATCGTGTACTGCTCGTCGCGTGTGAAGTTGGTCCACCGCTCCTCTCCGCGCTCGCCACGGATGCTGATCTTGCCCAACGGCAACATGTCCGCATCCGGCCACGTGCCCGGTGCGATGTAAGGCGCCCACTTGGCACAGACTTGGAACTGGTAGTTCAACTGACTCCAGTTGTCCCAGAAGTCGTCCACCGTACGCCACATGTTCGCGTGCGTCTTCACGTGCTCCACTTTCTCCAACGGCGTTTCGCCCGGCGAGATGCTCAACACGATGGGGCGGCCGCAATGGTCTATGGCTTTGCGTATCATCTCTATCTCCGCCGTATGGTACGGACGGGAGAGGTCGTCTATCTTCACAAAGTCCACACCCCATTCGGCATACAGTTCAAAGCACGAGTTGTAGTACTCCTGTGCGCCGGGCTTGCGGTAGTCCACCTTGTAATTGTCGCGCAACCACGTGCAGGCGGAATCGTTGCTGGCTATCATGTCGCAGGTGATGCCGTTGGTGCCTTTCACGGGCAATTTCTTCTCTGCCGCAATTCTGGGCAATCCCTCATCAGATGGATGCCGAACTTCAGTCCCTTGCCGTGCACATAGTCGGCCAAGGCGCGGAAACCCACCCCGTTGGCAGCCGACGGGAAACGGTTGAGCGCCGGGGTGTAACGCCCCCATTCGTCGTACACGTAGATGGGATTGGTTTGGTTGTACCCTCCCGCCTTGTCGTTCTCCACAAACCAACGGATATCCACCACCACGTATTCCCAACCGTAAACGGCCAACTTCTCTGCCATGTAATCGGCATTGGCCTTCACTTCGTCCTCCACTACGGTGGGGCCGTAACAATCCCACGAGTTCCAACCCATCGGCGGGGTCAACGCCCACTTCTGGAAAGGAAGTTCGCGACCGGTCTGGGCACCGGCTCCCACAGCCAACATGCCGGCCATGGTCCATACGAGCATTCTTTTCATGTCTGTTGATTTAAGTTAGTCTAATGAGTACGTTTTTCATTATCTCCATTAAGTAAATGCAAAAATACACAATATAGGGAATGGATGCCCATATATTGTGTTAAAACCAAGTCATTGCGCGTACAAAACGACTTCGCCTTCGCGTAAAGAGGCCTGCACGTCAATCAGACGTTGGTTGCGGCTACCGCGAAACAACGCGTCACGGTCGCGTAAGGATTCCACGTATGGCCCGTCCACCAACACGTCGATGTATTGCAGCAGTTCAGCCTGCCGCCTGTCATGCCGCAACCGTTCGAACTTATAACCGGTATAACACCAGATGTTTTTCCCGGTCTCCCGTTTCACGGCTTCGGCCAGTTCGGCAAACCCTTCGGGCTGGAACATCGGGTCGCCGCCGCTGAACGTCACGTCCGCAAACTCGTCGGCCCGGATGACCTGCATGATTTCTTCCGTCGTCATCAGGGTTCCGGCCTCGATGTCCCACGACTGCGGGTTATGGCAGCCGGGACAGGCATTGGGACAACCGGCGGCATACACCGTCGTACGAAACCCCGGTCCGTCCACCGTCGTGTCCTCAACAATCTTTATGACTGAAATCATCGTCGTTTATCGGTTTTCATGTACCACACGGTCATTCAGTTCAGCCAGCTTGGCCTTATTCCAACGGTCGGTCGTCCCGACCAAGTAACCGGTAATGCGTTGCAGACGGTCGATATGCTCACTGCCGCATTTGGGACACACTTTCATCTCTGGTTCGGCATTTTCGTATCCGCAGGCCATGCAACGGTTACGGTTGTGGTTCACCGAGCCGTAACCGATATTGTACTTGTCCATCATGTCCACCACGCGCATGATGACTTCCGGATTGTGAGTGGCATCCCCGTCGATTTCCACGTAGAAGATATGGCCGCCCCGCGTCAGGTCGTGATACGGCGCCTCAACTTCGGCCTTATGACGGGCACTGCACTTGTAATACACCGGTACATGGTTGGAATTGGTATAATACTCACGGTCGGTAATACCCGGCAAGACACCGAACTGTTTGCGGTCACCTCGGGTAAAACCTTCCGGCCAATCCTTCAGCCGGAGTGGCCAACACGCTGTAATTATGCTGGTAGAGTTCCGAGAACTCGTTGGCACGGTCGCGCATATAGGTCACGATCTTCAGGCCGAGCTGCTGTGCCTCTTCCGACTCTCCATGATGCTTGCCGGTCAAAGCGACCAAGCATTCGGCCAAACCGATGAAACCGATGCCCAACGTCCCTTGGTTAATCACCGGAGCTATCGTATCGTTGGGCTTCAACTTTCGCATCCCAACCAAAGCGCGCTCATCACCAACGGGAATTGCTTGGCAAAGGCTGTCTTCTGGAACTCCATGCGCTCATGCAACTGACGGGCCGTGATCTCCAGCATGTGGTCGAGCTTGGCAAAGAAACAAGCGATACGTTCTTCTTCATCCGCAATCTCCATGCACTCGATAGCCAGACGCACGATGTTGATGGTTGAAAAAGAAATATTTCCCCGTCCGATAGAGGTCTTCGGCCCGAAACGGTTTTCAAAGACGCGGGTGCGGCAACCCATTGTAGCCGTTTCATACAGGTAACGTTTCGGGTCGTCGGCACGCCACAGTTCATGCCGGTTGAACGTGGCGTCCAGATTGATGAAATTCGGGAAAAACGACGGGCCGTCACCTTGCAGGCATATTGGTAAAGGTCGTAGTTGCGGTCGGTAGGCAAATAGCTCACCCCGCTTCTTTTCCAGATTTGAATCGGGAAGATAGCCGTTTCGCCGTTGCCCACCCCTTCGTAAGTACTACGCAGGATTTCGCGGATGATGCAACGCCCCTCGGCCGAGGTATCCGTACCGTAGTTCACGGAACTGAACACCACTTGGTTCCCGCCACGGGAATGGATGGTATTCATATTGTGGATAAAGGCTTCCATGGCCTGATGCACCCGGGCCCAGTCTTGTTCATCGCATGCTGGAGGATACGTGCGTCGCCGGTCAGACCGTCCAAAGGACGAGTGACAAAAGTCGTTCACTTCCTTATGATATAAATGAGAGTAGTCTTCGGCGTTCAACTCCTCCAAGACCTTCACTTCTTCGATGAAACTGGCACGCACGAAAGGAGCCAGATAAAAATCAAGCGCAGGGAATAGCCTGGCCGCCGTGCATCTCATTCTGTGCCGTTTCCATAGAAATACAGGCCAAAATACTAGCCGTCTCGATACGTTTGGCAGGACGGGACTCCCCGTGTCCGGCAGAGAAACCATGCTTCAGGATGTGGTCGAGCGGATGTTGTACGCACGTCAAGCTTTTGGTGGGATAATAATCCTTGTCATGAATGTGCAGATAGTTGTGCTTGACCGCCTCTTTCACCTCTTCGCTCAACAGGTAGTCGTCTACGAAAGGTTTGGTGGTCTCGCTGGCAAACTTCATCATCATGCCGGCCGGCGTGTCGGCATTCATGTTGGCATTCTCGCGGGTCACGTCGTTGGACTTGATATTGATGATCTCCAAGAACATGTCACGCGTTTTAGCCTTGCGGGCAATGCTGCGCTGGTTACGGTAAGCGATATATTTCTGCGCCACATCCTTACGGCGGCTTTTCATCAATTCCACCTCCACGGCATCCTGAATCTCTTCCACCGTCATCTGTACCTTTCCACGGTTAGCCACGTGTTCGCATATCAAATGAATCAGCTCTTCATTCTCACCGGCCTCAGTATGTACCATGGCCTTACGTACGGCATCACCGATTTTCCGGGCATTGAACCCCACAATGCGCCCATCCCTTTTCACAACTGTCTGTATCATATTGCATTTATTTTTTCAGGCCGAAAAAATCCCTACCTCCTTTTCCTAAAAGAAGCCCCGTATCTTCGACACTTAAAAGTTTGTATCTTTCTTATTACGTTCCCGCCGTCGTTCCCCTTATCCCCGAGTCCGTACGGCTATGTCACAGGCAGGTCTTCTGACTTACTCTCGTTTCATGTCCTTCCCGTTTCGCCCGACGAAACAGTGGATGCAGTATGTCATGAAACGCATAAAAGAGTTCACAGCAGCGGGTCTGTCGGGGACTCTCACCCCGTTCCCTTTTCACTCTGTCGGCCGACCGGCAAACAGGGCACCTGAACAATGACAAAGGTACACCTTTTCCTTTTTTCGTGCAAGAGTTTTTGCGGTTTTATTCTAAAGTTTTCCAATTCAAGAACCCACAAAGCAATCAACAATCTAATAAACAGAAGATTACAAACTAAACCCTCGCCCACAAGAAGGCCAAAAGTTTTCCAAAATAAAAACCGAACGTACAAGATTATCAGACCCAACCTCCGGAAAGGAGAAGCTTTATGTCACAAACCGAGAGAAAACCTAAGTCCGAATTCCAAATTAAAATTCAATGGTTTCTCCTTATAAATATTAGAAACAGAACTTCCATTATCAAAATAGTAACTCACTCCCGGCTCCACATACAAACCTACCACCGACGACAAGTTAAACTGTATCCCGGCACTCGCATTTACAGAACATTGCCAAGGTTTTTCCCTCACAGCCTTATGTGTAGACGACTTTATCCTTCCTCGCCACATATAATCCGTTTCCGAATCTCCATCCACGCACTTCTCAGCCATTCCTCCGGCCGACAGATACAAATCCATCCACCGTTTCTTCCACAAGCTGGCCTTAAAGTTCAAGGAATCCCTACGTATTGTAAGGATTGCCGTACCTTATAACTATAATCTTCTCCCGAAGAAGAAAGACTTGACGAAAGATAAGTATAAGAAAGGCCGCTTTCTATACCGAATCTTTCATTCAAGGCATAACAAACGGACACACCGAACCTGACGGGTTGTTTATGTTTCATCGGGACAAAGTCATCCACATACGGGTGGGCGGACTTTATACCCGCCACCGGATATTTTCCATATCCCATGGTCTCGGGGTGTTCCCAAGAGGGAATAGCTCCCATCAGGGCAACCCCTCCGTTCCCGTGATTCATCACCGATTTTCCGGGTGTATTGGATGCAAAAAGACTTATGGCCAGTAAATGTGAGCTTTCATTCTTAACCTTCCCGACGTTTGCAACCCACTTAGTATGCCGGTCTATCCCGTCAGGATAAGCTTTCTCCATATACTCAAGAGTATCTTCAGAAACCGTTTTTTCCCTTTCGGCTACAAGTTCTTTCCTCTCCTCCGTTAAAATCTCCTGACCTTCCTCTGATACGATGGGACGGTCGCAGCAGGTCACCGTATCTTTCCCGAATGGTTTACCACGATATGATTCCTTTTCACTCTCTGGACTTTTGCCCAAAAAGACATCCGACGGCTCCGGAAGAATGTCTTCGGTTTGAATGCGATTTTCTACAAGAGACGTAAAAACCGGCCGGCATACGTTTCTTCCCAAGGGCACAACGATCGCCAACGCCGCAGCGATCCCGGCCAGGCGAAGCCATACGGTACGCCTTCCACGAGAGGAGGAGACGGACAGGCGTCGCTCTTCCAAAGCCTTGTTTATCCCGTCCCACAGCCCGTCGGGAGGGGCGACCTCGTAACCGTCCAGTTTCTTTTTGCCATTCATTCAACCATTTATCTTCCATTGACCTGAGCTTTTATATCTTTGAACTTCCTTTGCCAACACCGCCTTTGCCCGATGCAGTTGCGAAGCCGATGTACTCTCTTTTATATTCAGCATCGCCGCAATCTCTTTATGGCTTTTCTTTTCGAATACATACAAATTGAAAACAGCCCTATACCCTGCCGGTAAACGGCAAATCATTTCCTGAAGAACTTCAGAAGGAATGTCCTCCGCATCCGGCTCCTCCTCGACCGTGTCCGGTACGTCCCATCCGTCGCCAAGGGATTCCAACTGCCGGTTGCGCTTCAAGAATTTCAATGACTCGTTCACCACAATACGTACCATCCATCCCCGGAGAGAGCCTTCACCCCTCCACTCGAAACCGTGAATGGAAGTGAATATCTTCACGAAACAATCCTGAAGGACGTCTCACATCGTCCATACAAGCCACATAACGGGAACATACGGCTGTGAGGCAACCCGCATAGCGACAATATAATAATTTCATCGCTACACGGTCGCCCCGCTGTATACCTCGAACCAAATCCTGTTCGCCTCCGTTTCCGATACGCGTCATGCTGAACGAACGGTTATCTGTCCTCCAACACTATCGTAACATACCTCCTCTTTGCATTTGCTCTATTTGTCTGGCTACGTTTCCTGTCTTTTTACGGGTACAATAATCGAATTCCGCTGTTCTCCTCCCCGGAACGACTGCCAAACCAACGTCAGTTTGACCGTACGACCTCCGGTATCGGGAAGCTTCCCTAAATCAAAGGCCACAAGCGCATCGCTTCGCCAACTCCCCGCATCTCCGCAAGCATCGTGACGAAACTCCACCTCATAAGGATTATCCGGATTACCTCCGGTCAATAAATTCACCTTATGGACAATCCCCCTATTGCCCCACAAAGTAGAGAAACGCAGCGTCAGATAACCGTCTTCTGCCACAGTCACCCAATCATCTACGATATCCACCGGGTCATTCCCATACAGCGAATCGTTCACCAAAGCAGAATCCGGAACCGTTTTTTTCGTCAGAATGCTGTCCATCCAGTTTACATAGACCGCACGCGTACAGAAATGCTTTTCCCCATCTACGTCCGTAAAATGAACCAAAGCCCTCACTTCCTTTTCTCCGAAAGGGGAAGAGGACAGATTTACCGGCCAAAGCGTAGTCTCATCGTCCAACTGCAAGAAACAGGAATCCGTTCCGCCCTTGACCGTCACCAAAGCATTCGGACTGAGATAAGGATACCATACATAAACCTCGTCATCGTCGTCCGAACAAGACTGAAACAAAACCGGAGCCGCCAACAGGCAGGCCAACACCCATAAGACATGTACTTTCTTCATTTTTCATCCAATTTAAAAATCCGACATTCTGTTTATCAAACCGCGAACCGGCCAAATCCTTGCTCATTCCGATGAAAAATAACGTTAAAAACCAAACATAAAAATAGGGATGTACCATTGGTATCTGATACATCCCCTGATATTCTCCATACAAGAACTACTTGTTCTTATAATTTTTAAGCCGGTCTGCAAGAAATCTATATACTTATTGACATCCTCGTCGTACGAATATGACTTGTTCAACGGCTTGCCTTCGTTGTCGAGCAACACATAGAAAGGTTGGGCGTTGGCCCCGAACTTACTGCGTTGCAAATAGCTCCATTTGTCACCTACCGTACGCAAAGTACGTTCCTGACCGTTCTCTGTCACTTTAATAGGTTCCGGCAGCTTGGTCTTCTCATCCACATACAACGTGATTAGCACGTAATCGTTCTGCATGATATCCGCAACCTTCTGGTCGGCCCACAGCCAACTCCATCTTGCGGCAGTTCACGCAACCGTATCCGGTAAAGTCTATCATCACGGGCTTACCTTGCCTGCGCGCATATTCCATCCCGGCATCATAATCCATGAACTGAGCCTTCACCTCGTTCTCATAAAGGTTGAAGTCTTGCGTGCTCATCGGAGGCGAAAAGGCACTGATAGCCTTCAGCGGCGCTCCCCACAAACCGGGAACCATGTAAATGGCAAAAGAGAAGGAAACCAAAGCCATGAAGAAACGGGTGACCGACGTACGATGATTGACCACAACATTGCCGGACTCATCATATTCATCTTCATCGTGCGGGAAACGCAGCCAACCGATAAGATAAGCGCCCAACAAAGCAAAAAATCACAATCCACAAACTCAGGAAAGCCTCGCGGTCGAGGATATGCCAACCGTAAGCCAAATCTGACACCGACAAGAACTTCAAGGCAAAAGCCAATTCCAAGAAACCGAGCGTCACCTTCACACAATTCATCCAATTACCGGATTTCGGCATCGTCTTCAGCCAAGCCGGGAACATGGCAAAGAGGGTGAAAGGCAAGGCCAAGGCAATGGCAAAACCCAACATACCGACAGTCGGGGCAAGAATACTGCCCGACGTGGACACTTCTACCAACAGAAAACCGATAATCGGCCCCGTACAAGAAAAAAAAAAAGAAACCAAAGCGAGGGTAAAAGCCATCAGGAAGATGCTCAACAAACCTGTGGTAGCTTCGGCCTTATTGTCTACCGCATTGCTCCACGAAGAAGGCAACGTAATTTCAAAAGCACCGAAGAAACTGGCGGCAAACACCAGCAACATCAGGCAGAAAAAGATGTTGAATACCGCATTCGTGGACAGGGCATTCAGGGCACTGGCCCCGAAAAATACCGGTAATCACTAAGCCCAAAAGCACATAAATGACCACAATGCTCACACCATACGTCGCCGCATCGCGAATACCTTTGCGTTTGTCTCCCGAACGTTTCAGGAAAAAACTCACGGTCATCGGGATGATCGGCCAGACACAAGGAGTAAGCAAAGCAACCAAACCGCCGAGGAATCCCAACAGGAATATCTTCCACCACGTCTGGCTGGCTGCATTGGAGGCATCTTCACCGAAAGCTGCCAACTCATCAATAACGGGCGTCCAATAGTCGCTTGCCGCCACAGCAGCATTACTATCGGCCACCGCAGAAGGTACGGAATCCGTCACGACCAAACCCGTGGCAACCGTATCGCCCCCTCCGATTACGGGCGCATCTGCTTTTTCCTCTTTCTCCACCACCGGCGTATCCGCAGTTTTCTCTTTCTGCTTCTGAGGCTCTGCCACAGCATTACCGGCCGCAGGCTTTCCGCTTCCGGAGAAAGTAAACTCCACATTGGTGGGAGGCATGCAATTCTCATCGTTACAAGCCCCATAGTTCAGATACCCTTTCACGGAATAAGTAGCGTCCGTAATACGCATTTTCTGCGCGAAAACAGCCGTATTTTCCATATAGCTGACTTCCATCCCGAAAAGATTGTCGTACGCCTTATGCACCTTTCCACGTGCCGTCAGCTTACCTACCGGCTCCACTCCTTTCTGTTCATCGAAATTAATGGTAGCCGGAGTAGGCCGCCGTCCGGAATGTCCGTAGAATAGACATGCCAACCCGCTTCCGCCTTTCCGGTAAAAACAATCTCGAATTCAGAGTCAGACAGTTTCTTTTTGGGAAACAGAAAACTTACCGGGTCGTGAAACTGTGCCCAAAGCGGCAAGACCATGACCCATAATAACAGTAATGAGGTTATTTTCTTCATCATCAAGAATAAAGTTTTTAATTGCAAAGATAAAAAAGTGGGAGGGGTTTAAAACGAACCGGAAAGAATCTATCTGTTTTTACAGTTTTTAGTTTTACAACATTCATGCGCCGAAACAAAAAAAAAGTCTGCCTGAAGAATCCAGACAGACTTTCAATGTTATGCTTTACTGTAAAATTACAACTTCGGACCTGCTGCAACCAAAGCCTTACCGGCTTCGTTACCCGTGAACTTCGCAAAGTTCTTGATGAAACGGGCAGCCAAATCTTCAGCCTTCTTCGTCCACTCTGCAGCGTCAGCGTAAGTGTCGCGAGGATCGAGAATCTTCGGATCAACACCCGGCAACTCCGTAGGAACAACGAAATCGAAGTAAGGAATAGTCTTCGTAGGAGCCTTGTCGATAGAACCGTCCAAGATGGCATCGATGATACCACGAGTATCGCGGATGGAAATACGCTTGCCCGTACCGTTCCAACCCGTGTTCACCAAGTATGCCTTGGCACCTACCTTGTTCATCTTCTTCACGAGTTCTTCAGCATATTTCGTAGGATGCAAGCTCAAGAAAGCAGCACCGAAACAAGCAGAGAACGTCGGAGTCGGTTCAGTGATACCACGTTCCGTACCGGCCAACTTGGCAGTAAAACCAGACAAGAAGTAGTATTGAGCCTGCTGGTCGTTCAAGATAGAAACGGGAGGCAATACACCGAAGGCATCAGCAGACAGGAAGATTACCTGCTTTGCGTGAGGACCCTTGGAAATAGGCTTCACGATATTCTCGATGTGGTAAATAGGATAAGATACACGTGTATTTTCCGTTACGCTCTTATCTGCAAAATCAATCTTGCCGTTAGCATCTACCGTTACATTCTCCAACAAAGCGTCACGTTTGATAGCCTTGTAGATATCGGGCTCGGATTCTTTATCCAGATTGATAACTTTAGCATAGCAACCGCCTTCGTAGTTGAATACGCCTTCGTCGTCCCATCCGTGCTCGTCGTCACCGATCAACTTACGTTTCGGGTCGGTAGACAAAGTCGTCTTACCGGTACCGGACAAACCGAAGAAGATAGCAGAGCTGGTGCCGTCCATGCTGGTGTTGGCAGAGCAGTGCATAGAAGCGATACCGCGCAAAGGATTGAAATAGTTCATCATAGAGAACATACCTTTCTTCATTTCACCACCGTACCAAGTGTTGATGATGACTTGCTCTTTTGAAGTCAAGTTGAAGACTACGGCTGTTTCTGAGTTCAAGCCCAGTTCCTTGTAGTTTTCAACCTTAGCCTTAGAAGCGTTGTAAACCACGAAATCAGGTTCGAAATCCTTCAAATCTTCTTCCGTAGCACGGATAAACATGTTCGTTACGAAGTGAGCCTGCCATGCAACCTCCACGATGAAACGCACTTTCAGGCAAGTAGCCTTGTTAGCGCCGCAGAAACCGTCGACAACAAACAATTTCTTATTTGAAAGCTCCTTCACAGCCAAATCCTTCAATACCTTCCAAGCCTCAGGAGTTACAGGCTTGTTGTCATTCTTATATTCTTCAGAAGTCCACCATACGGTGTTCTCAGAAGTAGCGTCTTTTACGATAAACTTGTCCTTGGGAGAACGACCGGTATAAATACCTGTCATCACATTCACTGCACCCAATTCCGTTACCTGACCTTTTTCAAAACCTTCCAAACCAGCTTTGGTTTCTTCCTGGAACAATACGTCGTATGACGGATTGTGGAGAACCTCAACAGTACCGGTAATACCGTACTTACTCAAATCTAAATTTGCCATTTTCTAAAATAATATTTGGTTAGAAATCAATTCACTATAAAAAAACTTCCTTTTTGCGCTGACAAAATTACAAAGAAATGCGTGCATCTGAAACTTTCGGCATATTATTTTTCTTAATTCAAAAACATTCTTCCGTTAAATTTCCCAAAACCTAAGAACCAAAGCTATATTTGCTACACGGAGTTTACATTTTCAAGAAGTTTTTGTTACTTTTGTTCTCAAGTATATTTAAATCCATCCAAATATGAAAGTAATTAACTTTGCAGAGCAACAAACGGTTGTCAACAGATACATGTCGGAACTCCGGGACGTATGCATACAGAAAGACAGGGCGCGGTTCCGCCGCAATCTGGAAAGAATCGGGGAAGTAATGGCTTACGAAATCAGTAAAACGCTGGATTATTCCGTCAAAGACATACAAACCCCGTTGGGCACGGCGCCCACGCTGTTGTACAACGACCCTATCGTACTGGGAACCATCTTCCGGGCCGGCCTCCCTTTCCATCAAGGCTTCCTGAATGTGTTTGAGGAGGCCGACAACGCATTCGTGTCGGCCTACCGCTTCTACAAAGACAAAGAATGCCACGAAGTGGGCATACATATCGAATATCTGGCCACGCCGGACCTGAACGGTAAAACTCTCATCATTGCCGACCCCATGCTGGCCACGGGCGGAAGCATGGAATTGGGGCTCAAGGCATTCGAGACCAAAGGCATACCGGGAAAAGTGCATTTATGTAGTGCGATAGCCAGCCGGAAGGGCGTGGACTACCTGACGGAAACATTCAAAGACACGGACTATACCTTGTGGTGCGGAGCTATCGACCCGGAGCTGAACGACCACATGTACATCGTCCCGGGACTTGGCGATGCAGGCGATTTGGCCTACGGCGGGAAACTGTAAGAAGTAAAAAGCATGACGGACGGGGCTTGGCAGAAAGCTGCGCACCGTTCTGCGCCAAACGGTAAATCAATCTCAGGCGAACGATTTTCCAATCTCCTGAGATTGATTTTTCATTTGACGGACAAAAATTCCCGCCTTATTGCAGATTGAAAACCAGCACCTTACATAAAAGCAAGCAGATATAACGGATTTTGACAACCGACAACCCGCCGCCCGCCCATCGAAACAGAAAGACGGAACAAAAAGGCGGCTGCCCACGATAAGGAACAGCCGCCTTTTTTTCCTTTCCCTTTCACGGGGAACTTACTCCTTCACCTCCCAAATATCGTTCGTATAGAGCAGTTCCGTGAAATTGTGATAGGCTTTCTTTTCTTTCACTTCTTCTATCTGCCGGTTGACCGCCTCGTCGTATGTCGGAGCTTCCACATCACGAATCACGCCCAATGCCACCGGAAAATCAGGCCCTTCCATCAGAGCCAACTTCAAGTGCAAGGTGTTGTCCTGACAATGCGCATCATGCACGAGGATGTCTTTTCCGTCACGCCGTTCTCTCCTATCTTCACGGCCTTCAACCCGAAACCTTCCTGCATCAAGCCGAATTCCTTATTTTCACCGAACAACATCGGCTGGCCGTGTTCCAGATAAATGGCATGCTTGGCACGTCCTTCTTTGGTGTAAACGGTATCGTGCGTCCCGTCGTTGAATATCACGCAGTTTTGCAATATCTCGCACACGGCGGCTCCCTTGTGGGCGTATGCCGCTTTCAGGATTTCCACCGTCCCGGCGGCATCCGTAGCCACGGCACGGGCAAAGAAATGACCACGCGCCCGAAACATAACTCTGCCGGATTGAACGGGTCTTCCACCGTCCCGTAAGGAGAGGATTTACTGACGAATCCTCTCGGAGACGTCGGAGAATACTGCCCTTTCGTGAGACCATAAATCCGGTTGTTCAGCAGAATCATATTGATGTCCACGTTGCGGCGGACGGCATGGATGAAATGGTTACCGCCAATGGCCAGACCGTCGCCGTCACCGGAAATCTGCCACACGGTGATATCCGGATTGGCCACCTTGAAGCCGGTGGCAATGGCGGCGGCACGTCCGTGAATCGTCTGCATGGCATACGTATTCATATAATAAGGCAGACGGCTGGAGCAACCGATACCTGAAATCACGGCTGTCTCGTAGGGAGGCACTCCGATTTCGGCCATAGCCTTGTGCAAAGAAGCCAGAAAAAAATGGTCTCCACACCCGGGACACCAACGCGGCAATCCCTTTTATAATCTTTTGCTGTATATTCGCTCATTTTCTTTTATTCTTCTAAGTTTGACTATTTGTTGTAAATCTCGGTAAAGGCTGCCACCAACTCGCTCACCACGAAAGGCTGGCCTTTCACCTGATTGAACTGATAGGGCACGAAGCCGTCTACTTTCATACGCAGATATGCGGCAAATTGCCCTAAGTTCTGCTCGGCTACCACGACTTTCTTATACCGCTTCAGCACTTCCGCCGTATTGGCAGGCAAGGGGTTCAGGTAAGAGAAATGAGCCAAAGCCACTTTCTTGCCTGTAGCCACCATTTCATCCATGGCCGAATGCAAATGGCCGTAAGTACCGCCAAAGCCTACTATCAGCAGTTCGGCATCGTCCACGCATCCCTGCACCTCCACATCAGGCACCGGAATTCGGGCCACTTTCTCTGCACGCAAACGACACATCTTGTCGTGGTTCTCGGGATCGGTGCTGATGGCTCCTGTCCGGCCGTCCTTCTCCAACCCGCCGAGAATATGCATATACCCTTCTTGTCCGGGTATGGCCCAGTAACGCACTTGCGTGTCGGGATTACGCATGTACGGCGTGTAGCTCCCGGCCATTTCCGGAGTGACGTAAGGGGGACAAATATCGGGATAATCGTTCAAATCGGGCAGTTTGAAAGCACCGGAACCGTTGGCCACAAAGGCATCGGTGAGCAACACCACCGGCGTCATGTGCTCCAAAGCCATCTTCGAGGCATAATAGGCCGCATCGAAACAATTCGTAGGCGAAGTGGCTGCAATGACCGGCATCGGCGATTCGCCGTTGCGTCCGAAAAGGGCCTGCAACAAATCCGTCTGCTCGCTCTTCGTGGGCAAGCCCGTGGACGGGCCTCCGCGCTGCACGTTCAGTATCACCAACGGCAATTCCGTAATCACGGCTAGATTCATGGCTTCCGATTTCAAACATACACCGGGCCCCGAAGTAGAAGTCACAGCCAATGCACCGGCAAAGGAGGCGCCGATGGAAGAGGCACAGCCGGCAATCTCGTCCTCGCACTGCACCGTGGTCACGCCCAAACTTTTATGTTTGGACAATTCATGCAGCACGTCCGTAGCCGGCGTAATGGGATACGACCCCAAGAAAAGCCGCTTGCCGGCTTTCTCGGCCGCAGCGATAAATCCGTATGCAGTAGCCTTATTGCCCATGATGTCCATATACTTACCGGGCTTTTTCGTCTTGGATTCCACTTTATAAGTATGGGCCACAGAAGCATGCGTATTTGCCCCGTAATCATATCCGGCCTGAATAACCTTTATATTGGCTTCTGCCACGGCGGGCTTTTTGGCAAACTTCTCACGCAACATATTGAACGCTATCTCCAGGTCTCGGTTGAACAACCAGCACACCAGTCCGAGCGCAAACATGTTACGGCATTTCAAAATAGCTTTGTTGTCCATGCCCGAGTCAGCCAGGCAGGCTTTGACCATCTGGGTGATAGGGGCAGCAATCACATCGTTTTTGATGCCCAACTCCTCTATCGGATTATCCGTCGTGAAAGCGGCCTTCTGCAAATCTTTGGCCAGGAAACAATCGGTGTCGATAATAATACATGCTGTAGATTTGGCATATCTGTACTGGGTCTTTAATGCTGCCGCATTCATCGCCACCAACACATCGCACTTATCGCCGGTGTGTACACGCGCTGTTCACCAATGTGTACCTTAAAACCGGAAACTCCTGTCGACGACCCCTGCGGAGCCCGGATATCAGCCGGATAATCGGGAAACGTACAAATGTCATTTCTACCGTCGCCGAGACCGTAGAGAAAATATTCCCGGCCAACTGCATACCGTCGCCGGAATCACCAGAGAAACGGACCACTACCTGGTCCAGCTCTTTTACTTCTAATCTATCAGCCATACTTTTGTAGCATTTATATGATTACTGTATATTCTTTTTCTACCTTAGGAATGCAAATATCGCAAAGATATGTTTAAAAAACAAAATATTTCGCTGTTAAAAGCATTCCGGAATACAGATTATACTATAAAATCGTAATCTAAAAGCTTATTTATATAGCATTTCATCGTACTTCTCTCACTTTTCAAAAGCATAAAGCTCGCAAAAGTACAGGAAAATGCATAAATATGCAAAGAGAGAAAGGCCGAGCCTTTCCTCTACCTTATGAAAGCTTTGTCCCAAGTATTCGACTTTTTAAGCAGAAACTGTTAACTTTGCAAAACAGAAAGCGCCCCTGTAGTTCAACGGATAGAACGGCGGTTTCCTAAACCGCAAATCCGGGTTCGATTCCCGGCGAGGGTACACGGTCTATTTCAAGGTAAAAGCTTGTGTTCCGGCTTTCACTTTGTATTTCTTCCCATTCACTTTCAATACATATTCCTTATCAGACACCACGCGTACGGTATCCCCGTCCGCCACGATGTCAGTATGCACATCGCCGAACCTCAAATTCCGGATACCTTGCTCGCCCCAACCTGTCTTACGCCATTCCACGAGCCGAGCCGTGGCATCTATATTATAAACCCCAACACGTTCTCAATAAACAAAGAAATAGGCCCCAGGGCAGACCATCCGCAAAAGTCTTGAGCCACCAACGTCAAATTCTCATCGTCCACCCGCTGTCCGGGACGAGCTGCCGACGGAGAATAACATTCCCAAATGGAGTGGGGCTCGAAAGTCTTATAGGTTTCGGACATTTGCGCCAACAAACGGCGCGCATTCTCATGTGCCACATCATGATAACCGTAAGTCTCAAGTGCCTTGGTTGACATGTAAGCCAAAGGCAACCATACACCGCCCCTCCAATAATCTCCTACCGTCCCATTGTAGTCTGCGTCACTCCGCGACACGGACGGCCAAGGGTATTGACCACCGAACTCATCCTCGTCCTGTGCATATTCCACCAAACGCGCCGCCTGTTTCCGCCCCGGAACTTCTGCCAACATAGCCCAATACACAGCCGGTGTCCGCACTTTCACAAAGTCGCCCGTGGCCTCCTCTATGTCATAATAAAAACCATCCTCCGCATCCCAATAATACTTATTGAGCAAGTCCTTCTTCACTGCATACTCCCCGGCAAACTCCTTGGCCGTAGACGGGTCGTCCAAGACCTCGGCAATCCTTTCGATATAAAGTGCAGCCAAAGCCTGTTGGGCCAAGGCATCCATCCACAGCATCTCCCCGTTGCATCCCCGGCCACGCGGAGTATTGTCCATACCGCTCTGCACGTCGCCCCACAAATACCCTTTCTCCCTCCGTTCCAACATGACCGGCATCTTGGAAAAACGGCTACCGCCCCTCTTCAGTTTCTCAAACCAATAAAAATGGCGTTGTAGGTAACGATTGTCCTCTAACACATATTCCAAACGCCTTTTGTCACCTGTCATCTTATAGTACTCATACTCCACCCACGCGAAAAAAAGGAGGGTTGTCCGGATGCCAAATCTTTAAAGAGACCGGCTCTCCATCCAATATCGTCTTATAGAAGTTATCCAAACTCTGTATGCCAGGGAATAGCGAAGGCGCATAGCGACAAAAAGCACCATGAACTCGGTATCCCAAATCCAAATCGTGTCATCCCACAGGTTCTCATCCATATAGGGAGACTGGGGAATCCCGTCCTGATGCTTCACACGCCCCCAAGCCAAGTCCCAAGCTGCCCAATATAAATCCACCAAACCCGGGTCGGGGGAATAAACCGGTTGGGGCAACAAAGACTTGTCTAACCCACTTCCGGTTTCAGGCTTGGCCTGCACACCTACTGCCATAGCAGACAAAAGGATACCGGAAAACAAAACACTCTTTAATCCCATCATATCACATCTTTTTATTTTGAAGACAAAGAAACCGCCCTTCCGGAACATTACCAAAAAGCTTTGCACCAAAAACAGACGGATATACTCCAGTATCATATACTGAAGACTGTCCGGGCACAAAACAATACAGGGCAAGCCTAAGCCTACCCTGCATCCAAACAACTTATAAACGAATTCTTTATTTCATTTCCGAATCGTTCTCCTTGATGCGTTGCCCCATAGTCAGGAAAGCTACCGGAGCCGCCATGAAGATGGAAGAACAGGTTCCAATTACCACACCGAGAATCATGGCAAAAGCAAAACTGCGGATACTTTCTCCACCCAAGAAGAAGATACACAACAATACGACTAACGTGGTCAACGAAGTATTGATGGTACGCGTCAATGTCGTATTCAAAGAATCATTGAACAAACGCTGACGGTCGCGGTTCGGATACAGATGGAGGAACTCGCGGATACGGTCGAATACTACCACCTTATCATTAATAGAATAACCGATAGCCGTCAAAATCGCACCGATAAAGGTTTGGTCGATTTCCAAAGAGAATGGCACCCATCCCCAACAAATCGAATACGCTCCGATAATCAACAAGGTATCTACCGTCAAGGCCACAACAGCACCGACCGAGAAAGCCACATTGCGGAAACGCAACAATATGTAAAGGAAGATAGCTATCAAGGCCAATACCACAGAAACAATAGCCCCATAGGTTATGTCTTCTGCTACGGAAGGACCTACCTTTTCCGAACTGATAATAGAACCTCCGGCACGCTCGTCGCGGTTGATGAAAGTTTGCAAATCCAAATCCGAAGCCAACAAACCGCCGCCTTTGAGCGTTTCGAACAGCGTTGCTTCTATTTCGGAATCCACCTCCGTACCTTCTTCGTCAATCCGATAGTTTGTAGATATACGTACCGTCTGATGGTCTGTACCCAAGGCTATAACCTGGATATTGGCATCCCCGAACTTGTTTTGCAACAAGGTGCGGACAGTTTCCGGCTCCACCTGCTTTTCGAACACAACTACGAAGTTACGTCCGCCGGTGAAATCAATACCTTTGCTCAAACCGCGTACAAACAAAGATGCGATACCTACCACCAACAAGACCCCCGAATATCGTGAAGGATTTCTTATAAGAGCTAATGAACTTGTAATGTGTATCATGCAAGAACTTACGTGAAAGAGACGTTGTAAACGTCAAGTTCATCCATTTCTCCTTATTTAGGAAGTGCTCGTACACGATACGGGTCAAGAAAACAGCCGTAAAGAAAGACACCAGGATACCGATAATCAACGTCGTGGCAAATCCACGGATAGGACCTGTTCCGAAATTATACAGGATGATACCCGTAATGATAGAAGTCAGGTTGGAGTCGAAGATGGCCGAGAAGGCATTGGAATAACCGTCCGAGAGAGCCGCACGCACAGTCTTACCCGCACGCAGCTCTTCTTTGGTACGTTCATATATCAACACGTTCGCATCTACCGCCATACCCAAAGAAAGCACCATACCGGCAATACCGGACATGGTCAATGCAGCCTGGAATGAAGTCAAAACCCCCAACGTAAAGAAGAAGTTCAATATCAACGCGCCGTTGGCTACCATACCGGGGATAAGACCATACATGCCACACATATAAACCATCAACAGAATGAAAGCTATCACAAATGAAGTAATACCTTGGTTGATGGACTCTTGTCCCAACGTAGGACCTACAAACTGTTCGGAAACGATATGTGCAGGAGCCGGCATCTTACCCGTGTTCAGCACGTTGGCAAGGTCACGCGTATCTTCGAGCGTGAAATGTCCCGTAATAGAGGAAACACCACCGGTAATCTCATTCTGCACCGTAGGAGCACTATATACATATCCGTCGAGCACAATGGCGATGGCGCGCTTCACATTTTTCTTGGTCAAAGCTGCCCAACGACGGGCACCATCGGAATTCATCGTCATGCTTACGCACGGACGGCCATTCTGTTCGTAATCATCCTTAGCTTCTGTCACGACATCACCTTCCAAAGGCGCACGACCATTGCGTTCCGTAATCTTAATCGCATATAACTCGAAAATGTCCCCCATATTACCACTGCCTACAGGCTTCACTCCCCAATAAAGCTTCAGGTCGCTGGGCAAGACTTCTTTTGCCACGGCAGAAGTGATATAGCGATTGACGGTAGCCGTATCACGCCAACTGGCATAACCCACTACACATCCCATAGGGCCTTGAGCCAATTGCAGCACAGAAGCCAAAGGATGGTTCTTCATAGCCTGTTCGTCCACAGCAGCCCCAGCCTTCCCTGCCGGAGTTCCGCTATTTCCCTTCAGAGCCTCAGCCAAATCCTTCACAGGAGCTTTCTTTGTAGAGTCCGTAGCGTCCACTTTTTCAGCCGGTGTCAATTCAGCCATTGCCGTAGTGTCTGCCTTAACCGTATCGGTTTCTGCAGTCGCAGCATGCTCTGCCGCCAAACGTGTATCCAATGTAGCCAGGAATGGGATAATCTCTTCCGTATTATAGGTTTCCCAAAACTCCAGATTTGCACTACCTTGCAACAATTTACGCACACGTTCCGGTTCTTTCACACCCGGCATCTCCACCATAATACGTCCCATCTGTCCTTCCAATGTCTGGATATTGGGCTGTACCACACCGAAACGGTCGATACGTGTACGGAGCACATTATAAGAATTGTCAATGGCAGACTGTACTTCGGCACGCAACACTTTCTCTACTTCAGAGTCGGAACTCTTGGTCGTTACTTTACCTTTCAACTGCTGCGTAGCAAACAATTCCGCCAAATTTCCATCCGGTGCCAATGCTTTGTACTCTTTCACAAATAAGGTAATAAAATCACTCTGGCTATTCTTAGCCCCTTCCGCAGCCTTCGCTACCGCCTTGTTGAATGCCGGGTCTTCTTTATGGTCGGCCAAAGCCTTTACCACTTCAGGAACAGACACCTCCAGAATGACATTCATACCACCTTTCAAGTCCAACCCAGACTAATCTCCATTTCGCGACAGTCCTTCAGCGAATAAGCACCCAACCACACCGGATTGTTCATCACGGAATCCAGATAGTGCGCGCCAGCTTCCTCTCCTTGCGTTTTCGTAATCTCATCCACCTTATTCATTTGATAAGTAGTTACAAATGAAAAAGATAAATAGAACACGCACACAAGGGTCAACAGTAAAGCGAAAACTTTAACAAATCCTTTGTTTTGCATTTAATTTATTATTATGATGTTATTATTTAATAGCTAATCAGACTACAAAGGCGCAAATATAACGTTTTTTCACATTAACGCCGCAAGTTAACAGATTTATTTATGCCCTAATCCTCTTTTTTGTGTTTTTCAAGTAAGTAATCATCGGATAATGGTCAGACCACGGAACTGTCTTGTCCACATGCGTCTCGTATGTCTGCCAATAGTCGGAAACGAAGATATGATCGATGCGAAAATAGAATCCTTTCTGATTATAAGACAAGCCCAGTCCGTTACCCGATTGACGGAATGCACTTTTCAACCGGGGAAGACAGGCGATGGCAAGAATAGGATATGGGAGAGTCATTCAAATCACCGCAGACAATCACAGCCCTTCTCCCTGATTTTTTCGACATAGTTCAAAACCGAATCAACTTGCGGTCCCGCGCAAACGACTCGCCCCAGCCATCTTCCGAACCAGTTCTTTGGAATTACTTTCCGCATGCCCATTCTCCGGATCTTTAATGATTTCCTTATATTTCATCTTATCCTCTGGTGTCAGCTTATAAGACTCCAAATGGTTATTCACCAACAATACAGTATCCTGACCGTATAAGTAATTCTACGGCAAGACTGCCATTGGTCGTACTTTCATAGGTTATCCGATGTACGGACAATATAGGCAAACGACTATAGACGAATTGAGGCTCAGCCTTTCCATCATGCAGACGACGAATATGATAACCTGCCTTTGCCATGATGCTATCCACATACTCAGATTTAAGATTCTTAGGTGCCACTCCTTCCTGAAGACAGATAATGTCGGCCTCAGAAGCCGCAAGATAATCCAAGATCGGGTACCGTCCTTCTGCATTCTTCTCTCCCCGGGCAAGGAACTCTGTATTATAAGTAAGCAATTTAAGCGCGTCTTCCGGTGCTTCTCAGGCCAGTTCACCGGACAATAGTCATATATATAGGAAACAGACAGCAACATTCCGACAAAAGGCAACCAAACGTAACGAATGGAAAAACCAGCCAAAAAAGATAAAAGCTATATTAAGCAACAATAGCAGCGGAAATCCCAACCCGAATAAAGCCACATGAGAATGAACCGCCGGATTCAATCCGGAACTCAGTCCGCAGGCCCACAACATGAAAGCCGCCATTATGTTTGCACCGATTGACAACTGTATCAATATACGTTTCAATGTATTCATCTTCAACGCTGACTGGCATCAAACAACTTACGTTTTTTCTTCCTCTGTCAAACTTGTGTATCCGGATTTACGTACCTTCTCTAAAATATGGTCTATCTCTTCCGCCTCTGCCTTTTTACGAGCGTTATACTCATAATCATCCTTTCGCTCCCCCATAGAGACATTCATTTTAGGCTTCCGATAAGAAGAAAACCGGTCTCGTCCTCCGGCAAACCATTTCTTCAACCGTTCCGCAGCAGACGGGCGATTGCCATAATATCCTCCACCGCTGTTTCTCCTCCAATACAAGATGAGCAACAAACCGAATATCATTCCTCCGAGATGGGCGAAATGAGCGACTCCATCACCGAGTTCCCCAAAGCGGAAAGCAACTCTATGACTGCATAACCTATCACAAAAACTTGGCTTTAATAGGTACGGGAAGCGGAAAATAAACAGGCGTTCATTAGGAAACGACATGCCGAAAGCCAACAAAATTCCATAGACAGCACCAGAGGCTCCGATAGTGGTCCAACGATTCAAATAGTCGCCCATGGAAATCACGGTATAGCCGATATTAACCGTATCGTACGCTCCCAAGCCTTGCCACAGATACTGTACATATTGCACTCCTTCCTGAACCAAACCGGCACCCAAGCCGCACACGACATAATAAAGCAAGAAGCGACGACCGCCCCAATAAGACTCCATCACCCGACCGAACATCCACACGGCGAACATATTAAAAAGGATATGCGTGACGCCACCGTGCATGAACATATACGTAAAGAACTGGTAGAAGTTGAAATCGGGAGCTAAAAAGAAGTGTAGTCCCAGCAAATTATCCAAATCCACACCATAGCGCACTGCTACCAATTTAGCCAAGAAGAACAAAAGATTGATTATAATCAGATTCTTCGTTACGGGAGGCATATTCATCATATTCACACTCTATTTTCATTATTCATTGAGACCGCAAAAAATACTAATTTTATTCCATTTCATTTTAAATAATCCCTTCAAGCTTGTGCTTTTTCATAAAAAGAAATATTTTTTCAATGAAAAAGTTTGTTTTAACGGCTAATTTACATACATTTGCATGATAGGATACAAAATAAGCGAATTATTATCTACTAAATTATTTCATCAAATGAACAAAACAGAACTTATCAACGCCATTGCAGAGAACGCAGGCTTGAACAAGGCAGATGCCAAGAAAGCTTTAGACGCAACAATCAGTGCTATCTCTGAAGCATTAAAGAAGGGTGACAAAATCGCACTTGTAGGTTTCGGAACATTCTCCGTGAATGAAAGACCGGCCCGCACGGGTATTAACCCCAGAACGAAAGAGCAAATCACCATTGCAGCCAAGAAAATAGCTAAATTCAAAGCTGGTGCGGAATTAGCTGACGCACTCCAGTAATCAGAATAAATCTATTATGCGGAAAAAAGGGAGAAGCAAACTTTTGCTTCTCCCTTTATTATGTATCTTTGCAGCCTGAATGATAAGGTAAAAACAAGGTTATGGAGATAGAAAATAAAATCGTATCAGCCGTAGTTCTCGGCATCAAAACTTTATACGGACAGGACATAGCTCCCGAAACGGTGCAACTCCAAAAGACAAAAAAGAATTTGCAGGGCATCTGACATTAGTCGTTTTCCTTTTTAAAAATATCTCGTAAGAAACCGGAAGACACAGCCCAGGAGCTTGGCCATTTCTTGAAAACGGAAATCCCTTCCGTCGTAGCCGATTTCAATGCCGTCAAAGGCTTTCTGAACCTTGTAATCGCTCCGGCCAGTTGGATCGGTCTGCTCACCGATATCCATCAAGATGCACAGTTCGGCCTGACCGAAGCGACCGACCATTCGCCGTTGGTCATGATAGAATACTCTTCCCCCAACACCAACAAGCCTTTGCATTTGGGACACGTCCGCAACAATCTGTTAGGATGCGCCTTGGCCAACATCATGGCAGCCAATGGCAATCGCGTGGTGAAAACCAATATCGTGAACGACCGCGGCATACATATCTGCAAAAGCATGTTGGCGTGGCTGAAATACGGGAACGGTGCCACTCCGGAAAGTACCGGCATTAAAGGCGACCACCTCATCGGAGCCTACTATGTGGCTTTTGACAAACACTATAAAGAACAAATCAAGGAGCTTATGGAAGAGGGTATGAGCGAGGAGGAAGCCAAAAATGAAGCCCCGCTCATCAAGGAAGCCCGCGAAATGTTGGTAAAATGGGAAAACAATGATCCGGAAGTCCGTGCCCTTTGGCGTAAAATGAATGAATGGGTCTATGCCGGTTTCGATGTCACCTATAAAGCCCTTGGCGTAAGTTTCGACAAGATATATTATGAATCGGAGACTTACCTCGAAGGTAAAGAGAAAGTTTTGGAAGGGCTTGACAAAGGACTGTTTTTCCGCAAAGAAGACGGTTCCGTATGGGCCGACCTGACTCCGGAAGGATTGGACGAGAAACTTCTGCTCCGTTCCGACGGGGACTTCCGTCTACATGACACAAGATATCGGTACGGCCAAACTGCGGTTCCGCGACTACCCCATAGACAAAATGATTTACGTGGTAGGCAACGAGCAAAACTACCACTTCCAAGTGCTTTCCATCCTGTTGGACAAACTCGGTTTCGAGTGGGGCAAAGACCTTTGTACATTTCTCATACGGCATGGTGGAATTGCCTAACGGTAAGATGAAAAGCCGCGAAGGTACGGTCGTGGATGCCGACGACTTGGTGGCAGAGATGATAGGTAGCGCACGCAAGATGTCGGAAGACAAAATCAACAAGCTTACGGATTTGCGCGAGGACGAAGCCAATGAGATTGCACGGATTGTCGGTTTGGGTGCCTTGAAATACTTCATATTAAAGGTGGACGCACGAAAGAACATGTTGTTCAATCCGGCTGAAAGCATCGATTTCAACGGAAATACCGGACCGTTCATCCAATATACGTACGCACGTATCCGTTCCATCCTTGCGCAAAGCCTCCGAAGCGGGCATCTCCATCCCCGAAACGCTGTCAACCCAAACGGATTTGAGCGAGAAAGAAATCAGCTTGATTCAAATGCTGGCCGACTTCCCGAACGTAGTAAAACAAGCAGGTTCCGACTATAATCCAAGCTGCATTGCCAACTATTGCTACGACTTGGTGAAAGAATACAACCAATTCTATCACGATTTCAGCATCTTGCATGAAGAGGGACGAAAACAAGAAAACGTTCCGTCTGGTACTGTCTGCCGAAATCAGCAAAATCATACGTACGGGCATGGGCTTGTTGGGCATAGAAGTGCCTGAACGCATGTAAAAAACCTCCTCTTGCGATGGGGAAAAAGAAATTCTATGTAGTTTGGCATGGAGTCAGTCCGGGCATTTACACGTCCTGGACTGACTGCAAACTGCAAATCAATGGCTTCGAAGGGGCCATTTATAAATCTTTCGACACCCAAGAGGAAGCCGAAAGAGCTTACAACACCTCTCCTTATCTTTATATCCTGAAAAAAAAGACTACCGCTCCGGCAGTTTCCGGAAACGCACCGACAGACGTGCCGTCTTATCGGCACGACACCGTGTTACCCCTTCCGCCCGAAGTCCCGGCCGAAGCTTTGGCAGTCGACGCGGCATGCAGTGGTAACCCGGGTCCGATGGAATACCGAGGCGTTTATCTCCGTACGGGCGAAACCGTCTTCCATTTCGGACCGGTGTATGGCACCAATAATATCGGTGAATTTCTGGCCATTGTACATGCCTTGGCTCTGATGGAACAGAAAAATATCCGGATGCCGGTTTTCT